>MDTA01070336.1_pt1 | contig 32778 bp, 38 predicted proteins | sample 811151 | NCBI WGS metagenome assembly MDTA01 (sample SAMN05326648, study PRJNA326480) | marine metagenome | isolation source: seawater | place: Indian Ocean: South | collected 2010
ATGAAATTAGGAGAAGCAATTTATAAATCTCAACAAAGTGCTAAGCCAGGTGACACATCAAAAGACACAAAACAAGAAGGAAAAAAAGACGATAACGTTGTTGATGCAGACTTTGAAGAAGTAAAAGACGACAATAAAGAAAAAAGCGCCTAAGCTAACAACTGTTTGTCTATAATTAGTTATGGCAAAAAGAGATTACTATGACGTCTTAGGCATTAACAAGAGTGCCACTCCAGATCAGATCAAATCAGCATATAGAAAATTAGCTGTAAAATTTCATCCAGATAAAAACAAAGGTGATAAAGGAGCTGAAGAAAAATTTAAGGAAGCTTCAGAAGCATATCATGTTTTATCTAATTCTGAGAGAAAACAAAGTTATGATAATTTTGGTCATTCAGCGTTCGAAAATGGTGGTGGAGGAAGAGGTGGGTTTGGAAATTTTGACTTCTCGAGTAATTTTTCTGATATTTTTGAAGACTTTTTTGGTGAAGGGTTTGGAGGAAGAAGATCAAGAAGGAGTAATAATAGAGGTACTGATCTAAGGTATGATTTGACCATAACTTTAGAGGAAGCATATAAAGGAAAAAAACAAGATATAAAATTCTCAACATCTGAAAAATGTGAAACATGTAAAGGAAGTGGATCTAAACCTGGTCATAACATAGGATCATGTTCTATGTGCGGTGGCCATGGACAGGTAAGATCAAGTCAGGGCTTTTTTACAGTTCAACAGACATGTCCTCAATGTTCAGGATCTGGAGAACAAATTACCAACCCTTGCTCAAGTTGTAGTGGTCAAGGAAAAAAATATGCATCAAAAAGATTATCAGTAACTATTCCTAAAGGAGTAGATGATGGAACAAGAATAAGATTATCTGGAAAAGGTGAGGCTGGTTCAAGAGGGGGTGGAAATGGTGATTTATATTTATTTATAAATGTAAATTCACATGATTTTTTTAAAAGATCTGATGAACATTTATTTTTCGAATGCCCCATATCAATAGCAGATGCTGCCTTAGGCACTTCTATTGAAATACCAACAATCGATGGCGGTAAGGCAAAAATTAAAATTCCATCTGGAACTCAAACTGGAAAGCAGTTTAGATTAAAAGGCAAAGGAATGCCATACATGAGAGGTAGCGGAATAGGAGATCTTTATGTGCAAGTTAATACAGAAGTTCCAGTTACTTTAAATAAGGAACAAAAAGAGTTACTCGAAAAATTTAGAGAAATAGAAAATGAAAAATCAAATCCAAGTATTAAAAAGTTCTTTCAAAAAGCCAAAAATTTTTGGAAAAATTAATGTATGAGTTTAGAGCAAATATTTCCAGCAATTGCTTTAATTGCAGTTTTATTCCTTGTTCTACCAGGTTTCATCAGCTCTAATTCAAATAAAAAATTGCTTTTTAAGAACTTGAGTATTTGGGGTGTAATTGTTTTAGTACTTGTGGTACTTTTAAATATTATCTTCAAATGAAAAAAATTAATTTAGCTATTACAGGATGTTTGGGTCGAATGGGTCAGCAACTCATTAAATCAGGTAAATCTGATAAAAACTTTAAACTTGTTGCGCTTACTGAGAATAGAATAGTCAAAAAAAAAATTATTGGAATTAAGCCAGGTTCAAATAATGTAGAGTCTTTTAAAAAGGCAAATATAATAATCGATTTTACAGTACCAAAATGTACGTTGGAAGTTCTAAAAATAGCTCATATGCTTAAAAAAAGAGTAGTAATTGGAACTACAGGTTTTACTAAAAAGGAAGAAGAACTAATTAAGAAATATTCAAAAAAGATACCAATTTTAAAAGCTGGTAATATGAGTTTGGGTATAAATCTTTTGATGTATTTAACAGAAATTACATCTAAATCCCTTGGAAATAAATTTTTGAGTAAGGTTTTTGAAATACACCATAAACATAAAAAAGACCATCCATCTGGTACAGCACTAATGCTTGGCAAAGGTATAGCTGATGGTAAAGGTAAAAATTTATATAAAATTATAGGAAAGAAATATTTGAATAAAAAAACTTTTCCCTATTCGAAAAAAATAAATTTTAACTCACTAAGAAAGGGTGAAGTTGTTGGAGAACACGAGGTAAAATTTTCAAGTGGAAAAGAAATTATTACTCTTAATCATGAAGCTTTTGATAGGGCTTTATACTCAGAGGGAGCTTTGACTGCTGCGAAATGGCTTATAAATAAAAAGCCTGGGCTTTATTCGATGAGAGATGTATTAAATTTTAAGTAATAAATGAATGAAGCTGATAAAGTTAAGATAATTTTAAAAACATTAAATAAGATTTATCCTAAGACACCAGTACCATTAAAACATATAAATAATTTTACTTTATTGATTTCGGTATTACTTTCAGCTCAATGCACAGATATTAACGTAAATAATGTAACTAAAAATATATACCCAAAATATAATAAACCTGAACATTTTGTAAAATTGGGTAGAAAAAAAATTGAAAAATTAATTAAGAGCATTGGAATATTCAGAATTAAAGCAAAGAGTATTTATAATCTTTCAAAAACTCTAGTTGAAAAATATAAAAGTAAAGTACCTAAAACTTTTGAAGAATTAGAAGCTTTGCCAGGTGTTGGGCACAAAACTGCAAGTGTGGTAATGGCACAAGGTTTTGGATATCCAGCATTCCCTGTAGACACACATATCCATCGTTTAGCTCAAAGGTGGGGTCTTACTAACGGAAAAAATGTTATACAAACCGAAAAAGACCCTAAAAAGGTTTTTCCTAAGAAATATTGGAACAAATTACATCTTCAAATAATTTTTTATGGAAGAGAATATTGTAAAGCAAGAGAATGCTACGGAATCTCTTGTAAAATTTGTACTACTTGTTATCCTAACAGAAAAAAACCAATCAAAACCAAGAAAGCATAATATGAAAATTTTAGGAATAGGAAACGCAATAGTTGATGTAATTTGTAAAGTTGAAGATGAGTTTATCTCAAAAAATGGCCTTACAAAAAGTACTATGAAATTGATCTTTGATGAAAAAGAATTCAAAAATTTATTGTCTAATCTTAAAATTGAAAAAACTGTCTCGGGTGGTTCAGTTGCAAATTCTATAGTTGGCTTATCTCAACTTGGAAATAAAGTTGGCTTTATTGGTAAAGTCTGTGATGATGAACTTGGTAATAAGTATGAAGAAGGTCTTAAAAATGAAAGTGTTGAATATTTTTATTCTAAAAAAAAAGAAAGCATACCAACTGGAACATGTTTGATTTTAATAACGCCTGATTCAGAAAGAACTATGTGTACATTCCTCGGTATTGCAGGCAAAATTAACGAAAACGATGTTAGTGCAGATGCAATTAAACAAAGCGAAATTATACTTTTAGAAGGTTATCTTTGGGATGAGGGAGAACCCAAAAAAGCTTTTGAAAAAGCAATAAAAAATGCAAATAGAGTTGCAATGTCTTTATCAGACCAATTTTGCGTTGATAGACATAAACCGAATTTTTTAGATTTAGTTAAAAATAAACTTGATATTACTTTTGCAAACGAACAAGAAATAAAGTCATTAATTGATGCAAAAGATTTTAGTGAAGTAGTAAATTTTGCACAACAAATTAAAAAATTGATTGTTATAACTAGGGGTGAAAAAGGTGCTGTTGCGATAAATGGAAATGAGGTTATCGAATGCGATGTAAAAAAAAATTTAAAAATTGTAGATTTAACTGGTGCTGGTGACTTGTTTGCCTCAGGTTTTCTTCACGGATATATAAATAAAATGTCTATTAAAGAAAGCTTGGAAAAAGGTACCGATATGTCATCTAAAATTATCCAACAAATAGGTGCGAGAATCTAGTATTATTTTTTTTTTCTTTTAAAACTTCCTTTTCCTTTTTTTGGCTTAATAACTCTTGGTTTATATTTTCTAGTCATTAGCTCTTTGGCTATTAAATTTTTTTTTCTCATTTAATTAAGTATCCTTCTTTTTCACTTAATATAAAATTTTCATCTTTAAACTTATCGCCAATTTTTTTTCTTAACCTATAGATATGAGTTTCAACTGTATGTGTCTCTAAATCCTTTGAATAACCCCATACTTCTTTTTGAAGAATATTTATATTTTGTGGTTCTTTTTTATCTTTTAGAAATAATATTATATCTATTTCTTTCTCAGTAAGTTTCAAACTATTTTCTTTTTTTATTATAATTCTTGAATTTAAATCCAATTTATAATCTTTGACTGTAAAATTAGACTGAAAATTATATTTTTGTTTAAGTAAACTTGAATTAATTAAATCAATTAAAGAAAAGAAGTTTAATGGAAATTTTTCTAGTAAAATTACGTTCTTTTGATTAATTGCAGAATTTTTCAAAGGGATTTTGGTAATAATTATATAATCTTTATTAACATCTGTATCAATATTCTTTACAAAATCACTCTCATTCTTATGGTTAATTATATCGAAATTTAAATGATCTTTAATTTCTAAAAGAGTATTATACAAAATATTAAAATCTATTATATTTACTTTAGATTTAATCATAAATTTAATTTATGCTAATAAGAGTTAAAAATAAAGATACTTTACTTTTAGATGGTTTTATATTTCGTTGTGCGACAGGTAAAAGTGGGACTAAATTTAATAAGAAAGAGGGAGATTTTTATACTCCTAGGGGTACATTTGGTATAAAAAAACTTTATTATCGAGCCGATAGAATTAAAAAACCTTCTACAAAAATAATTACTAAGAAAATTAAAAAAAATATGGTTTGGTGTAATGACCCACAAAATAATAGATACAATTCATTAATTAAATTAAAAAAAGGTGTTCGTTCTGAAAAAATGTTTAGAAGAGATAATAAATATGATTTAGTTTTAATTCTTGATTATAATCTTAAAAAACCAATTCCTTTTAAAGGAAGTGCAATTTTTATACATATTACCAAAGATTATAAAAAAACAGCGGGTTGTATAGCTTTGAAAGAAAAAGATTTATTAATTTTATTAAAGTTGATAAAAAAAAAAACAAAAGTTAAAATATACTAACCTCTATTACCAAAGATTTTAGATCCTATTCTTACATAAGTTGAAGAATATTTTAAAGAGTCTAAATAATCATTAGACATTCCCATACTTAACTCAGGTAGATTTATTTCATTAGAAAGTTCTTTCATTTTTTTAAAGAAAGGCTTTGTGTCCTGTACAAAAGGGGGTATACACATTAATCCTACTATATTTAAATGAAAGTCATCTTTAATTTGATGATAAAACTTATCTAAATATTTTATATTTAAACCATTTTTATTAACCTCTTCTCCGATATTGACTTGAATAAAAATTTTTGGTTTAAATTTTTTTTTTATTTGTTCGTTCGCTATTTTTTCAGCCAATTTAATACTATCCAATGAATGAATATAATCAAATAAAGGTAAGCAGAATTTAACTTTGTTAGTTTGTAGTTTCCCTATTAAATGAAGTTTTATTTTAGAGTTAATTTCCTTAACTTTTGTCCATTTTTCAACAGCTTCCTGAACTTTATTTTCACCAAAGTTAATATGTCCATGATCTATAATAGGTTGAATTTTATCAATAGAAAAAGTCTTACTAACAGCAATAATTTTTGTTTTTGGATTTATTGCTTGTATTTCTTTTTGAATTAAAATTAAATTATTCAAAGAATTATGCATAAATATTACAATGTTTATTATTTCATAGATAATTTTAATTTTAAAGAATTATCTAAAATTAATTGGAAAATTAATATAGTTTACCGTAACTATAAATCATCTGATAATTTAGAAGATTTAATTAAAATAAAAAAATTTTGTAGAAAATTAAGATTTAAACTTTTTATTTCAAATAATTTAAAGCTCGCCCTTAAAATGAACTTAGATGGAGTTTATTTGCCTGCTTTTAACAAAAAATTGAATTATTCTAATTTAAATCTTAAAAAAAATTTTAAAATTATTGGCTCAGCCCATAACGTGAGAGAAATAAAAATTAAAGAAAATCAAAACTGTGAGGATATTTTTTTAAGTCCAATATTTAAAACAGATAAACATAAATATTATTTAGATGTGATACGTTTTAATTTGCTTTCAAAAATTACTTACAAAAATATTATTTGTTTAGGTGGTGTAAATTCTAGCACTATAAGAAAAATTAGTTTAACAAAGTCAAAGGGCTTTGCTTCAATTTCTTGGATAAAAAAAAACGGCCTAAATAAAATTTAGGCCGTTTTTAAATTTTCTAATCTTCGAAATAATTAGAATGCAAAGTTAATTGCTAATTCTGTTACTTCGTCTGATTTAGCGTCTGAGTCCCAACCTGGGTTATCAGTGTCAGTTTGGTAACCTTTAATTGACATTGATCCCATAGTGTAAGCAAACTGTATAGAAGTTGATTCCATATCTACGTCAGCTATTTCAGTTCCACCTGCAACATTAGACTGTTCGTCATATGTTTCAGTTAGTTCACCCCAAGATATTGAAAAACTTTCATTTACGTTAAACGCAATTGACATTTTTTCAAACTCGAAGTTACCATTTGCAGTAGTAACTTTTTTAGCAGAAGAGTTGTTTGCATTGTTAGCACCTGCGATACCTCTATCAGTACCACCAACTTGGTAACCGAAAGATACTGGACCGATTGTATAGTTAGCAAACCATGTTGCATCACTAGCATCTTGGTCCATGTAAGCTCTTGCAACACCACCATCAAGTTTAACTTCGTTAGCGTATACACCAGCAGATAAACCACCGTAAGATACGTTAACTCTAGCTTCTTGACCATTTGCATAAGATTTACTTGCACCACCTGATACACCACCTTCACCAACAACAGTGTCGTCAGCTTCTGGAGCGTAACCAATACCAAAGTTAACACTAGCACCCATCAAATCAACAGATGGAGAGTTATATTGGATTTGGCCATTGTCCATTAATGTACCAATTGAGTCGATTGCAGTTGTAGTTTTCATACCATCATGGTTTTCTTCGTAAGCTCTTGGTGTTACATCGTCAAATGCTTGACCTTGTCCACCATAACCATTACCAACGATAATATTACCCATAGATCCCATAGTTAATTTAACGTATGAAGATGATAAAGAACTATCTTCAGTTAGGATCATACTAGTATTAACTGACCAACCGTTATCTAGCTCGCCTGAACCAGAAATTGTGATGTCATGGTTGTAACCGATACCATCATTAGTAGCAGCACCACCTACATCTTCAGCAGACCATGTGTATCCAGCGTCACCAGATACTGAAAAGTCAGCTGCGATTGCTGAACTTGCAACTAAAGATGTTCCTAGAGCTGTAAGTCCAATTTTTTTAAACGTATTCATAACAAATACTCCTTTGTTGTTTTTATTCATATGAATAGCCGATTTATATAATCTGGCTCTTTTTTTTCCCATTTTTTCTGCTTAAATTAACAATTTTATGCAAAAGTGTTGTATTTATATCACGTTATTTTCCCTTTATTTATAAGGTTTTATATTCTATTAGCTCAATTTGATCTTTTTCATAAAATTTAAACTTTTAAATGTGTTTTTTCTACTTTTTAGAGTTAAATAAACAAATAAACCAATGAAAATCAATAAACTAATAATACTCATATTTTTCTCACTTCTTGTTTGCCTATCAGGTTGCAAAAACCCATTTAGATATACGGATGCAAGAGAAGTTCCTGTAGATGCAAAAGAGAGAGTCAAAAAAAATATAGAAGAAGGGAGAGGTTTCAGACTAAGCACCGATAAATCTAAAGGTGGAGTTTTTGATTTTGCATCGTCTAATGAATTATGGAGAGCATCAATTGAGGTTTTAGATTTCGTAAGTTTTACAAATGCAAGTTATTCGGGAGGAATTATAATAACTGATTGGTTTTCAGGAAATTCTAAAAATAAATCAAGTTTAAGAGAACTAAAAATAACAGTAAGATTTTTAAGCAACGAAATAAGGGCTGATGGTATAGAAGTAATTATACATGAAAAACTTTGTGACAAAGTAGAGACTGAAAAATGTAAAATAAATAAAATTAAATCTGAAATAGGAAATGAAATAAAACTAGCAATATTGAAAAAAGCAGCTTTTCTTAAAAAACAAACTACGAAAAAGAAGAAGAAATAAAATAATTATATAATATTCTTTTCTTAAATAAATAAAATGGAAAGATATAATTTTAAAAAGACCGAAAAAAAATGGCAAGATTTTTGGGAAAAAAATAAATCCTTTAAATCTTTAACTAATAAAAAATTAAAAAAATTTTATTTCCTTGAAATGTTTCCTTACCCTTCGGGTAAGATTCATATGGGACATGTGCGTAATTATACAATTGGAGATGTCTTATCGAGGTATAAATCTATGCAAGGATTTAATGTTTTACATCCTATGGGATGGGACTCATTCGGAATGCCAGCTGAGAATGCTGCAAGGGAAAATAACTTGCATCCAAAAGAGTGGACAGAAAAAAATATCTCCGTAATGAAAAACCAATTAAAAAAACTTGGTTTATCAATTGATTGGGATAGAGAAATTTCTACATGCTCAGAAGAATACTACAAACATCAACAACTTTTTTTTATAGAGTTGTATAAAAAAGGACTAGTTTATAGAAAAGAAAACTATGTTAATTGGGATCCTGTAGATGAAACTGTTTTAGCAAATGAACAAGTTATAGATGGAAAAGGTTGGAGATCAGGAGCTATCGTTGAAAGAAAAAAATTAAATCAGTGGTTTTTTAATATTTCTAAATTTTCTCAAGAGTTATTAGATGGATTAAATAATTTAGAAAATTGGCCAAACAAAGTTAAGGTTATGCAAAAAAACTGGATTGGAAAATCTTTTGGTTGTGAAATAGACTTTAAGATCGAAGGTAACTTGCCTGTAAATGAAATTAAATGTTTTACAACCAGGCCAGACACATTATTTGGTTTTTCATTTCTTGCTGTTTCTGTAGACCATCCCATTTCAAAATATTTCATTAATGATCCAGAGTTCATAAAATTCAAGAATGAATGCTCAAAAACTGGTACTACTGAAGAATCAATCGCTCTTGGAGAAAAAATTGGCTTTAAAACAAATTTGTTAGCAACCAATCCTTTGAATCCAATAGAAAAGGTTCCTGTTTACTTTGCTAATTTTGTATTGATGGACTATGGTTTTGGTGCGGTATTTGGTTGTCCAGCGCACGATCAAAGAGATTTAGATTTTGCTTTAAAATATAATTTATCTGTAAAAACTGTTGTCAAGCCATTTGAAGAATCTAAAAATTTCAAAATAAAGGATCAAGCTTATATCGGCCCTGGAAAAATAATTAATTCCGATTTTTTAAACGGTTTAAAAGTACCCGAAGAATCTATTATTAAAACAATTGAAATATTAGAGAGAAAAAAAATAGGAAAAAAAAAAATTAATTTTAGGTTAAAAGATTGGGGAGTGTCTAGACAAAGATATTGGGGCTGCCCGATTCCAATAGCATATGACAATGAAGGTAAAGTACATACAATTCCAGAAAAAGATCTTCCTGTAAAATTACCAGAAAATATCAATCTGCAGAGCAAAGGAAATCCTTTGGACAAAGAAGAGAAATGGAAATCTATAAAAGTTAATGGAAAAGAACTAAAAAGAGAGACTGATACTTTAGATACTTTCGTTGATTCTTCATGGTATTTTTTAAGATTTTGTTCTCCTAAAGAGAAAAGTTACGGCTTTAATTATGAGGATATTAAATATTGGATGCCCGTAGATCAATACATTGGAGGTGTAGAACACGCTATATTACACTTATTATACTCTAGGTTTTTTATGAGAGCTATAAAATTTAAAAATGAAAAATTTTCTATCGATGAACCTTTTGAAAGTTTATTTACGCAAGGGATGGTTTGCCACGAAACTTACAAAGATCAAAGTAATAATTGGGTAAATCCAAGCGAGGTAGATACAAAGGATGGGAAAAAATTTTTTATGAAAGACAATCCTAAAAAAACAGTAATTGTTGGACCATCTGAATCAATGTCTAAATCTAAAAAAAATACAATAGACCCAGAAAAAATGATTGAAAACTACGGCGCAGACGCAGTCAGACTTTTTATCTTATCAGACAGCCCACCTGAAAAGGATGTACAATGGTCGGAGCAAGGGATGGTTGCTTCGTACAAGTTTATACAAAAATTTTGGTTGCTACATAACAAAATCAAGGAAAAAATTTTTATTTCAAATAGTAAAAAAAATTTAAAGAATGACCAAGAATTTGAAAAATATACAAATCAATTAATTGATAAAATTAATAAAAATTTAGATAGGTTTAATTATAACGTTATTATAGCAAATATTCATGAAACTTATAACTATCTTATTAAGGCTGTAGAAAAGGATTTAAGCAAAGAAATACTATTAGGAAATTATAAAAAAATTTTAACAATTATGTCCCCAATTTTCCCACATCTCATTTTTGAATGTTTACAAAGTTTAGAATTAGAAGTTTTCCAAAAATGGCCCAAGGTCGAAAATAAATTTCTTGAAGATGATTTTATAGAATTAGTTGTTCAAATTAATGGAAAAAAAAGAGCCGTTATAAAAACAAAGAAGGATATTGATGAAAAAATGTTAATGAATCAACTTAAAAAAGAAAGTAAAATTAATAAAAATTTCGAAAATAAAAGAATAAATAAGGTTTTCTTTGTTAAAAATAGATTGATAAATATTTTATTAGGATGATTAAAAAAACAATACATATAATATTCCTTATCTTTTTTTTAAACCAATGTGGTTTTGATCCAATTTATTCTAGTAAAAATATAAACTTCAATATTAATAACATTGAAACTTCAGGAAACTTGAAAACCAGTATGGCTTTAAAAAAGAATATTGAAAATTTCGGAAACAAGAGTTCAAAAAATAAAAATCTTAATTTAAATATTTTTTCTAACGTATCAAAAAATATTACATCAAAAGATAAAAAAGGTAATCCAAATACTTTCAGTCTAATCATAAGCGTTAAACTTGGCGTACAAAGTGATAATGGAGAGTTAATCCAAAAAGATTTTTCTCAATCTTCTTCTTACAGTAATAACAGTAATAAGTTTGATCTAAAAAAATATGAAAATGCTCTTACTAAAAATCTGACCGAGAAAATTTCAAAAGATATAATTCTATACTTACAAGATTTTGACATATAATGATTATTAAAACTTTCCAATTAGAACAATTAAAAAAAATAAATTCTAATTTTTTTTTATTATATGGAGAAAATGAAGGGTTTAAAAATAAAGTAATAGGCCAATTATTATCACTTAAACCAAAAGAAAATATAAACAAATATGATGAGAGTTACATTATAAACAACATTGATAATTTTATAAGTGAAATTGCAAATAAATCTTTTTTTGAAAAGGAAAAAATAATAATCATTAGCAGAGCAACAGATAAAATTAAAAAATGTTTAGATACTATTCTAGATAAAAAAATTAATGATATTTATTTGATAATAAACGCTGGTTTACTTGATAAAAAATCAAAATTGAGATCATTATTCGAAAAGGAGAAAAACTTAGTTTGCATACCTTTTTATGCAGATGACAACTTAACATTATCTACATTAGCAAATTCTTTTTTTAAAAATAAACAATTACTTATTTCACAAGAAAATATTAATTTGCTAGTAGAAAGGTGTAGAGGAGATAGAGAAAATTTAAATAATGAACTTTCTAAAATAGAAATGTTTGCAATTAACAAAAAAAAAATTTCTAACGAAGAAATATTTAAACTTACAAATTTAGCTCAGAATTATTCTTATTCTGAACTTGTGGACTCAACACTTTCAAAAAATCTTAGAAAAACTATAAATATATTAAATGAAAATAATTACACCCATGAAGATTGTATAGCAATTTTAAGAATTATGCTCTCAAAATTGAAAAGATTAATTAAATTGAAAGAAACCCACAGTAATATTGCAGACGTAAATACAGTAATATCAAGTTACAAACCTCCAATATTTTGGAAGGAAAAAGAAACTGTCAAAATCCAAATGAACAATTGGAGTTTAAAGAAATTGGAAGAATTAGTAATTCGATCAAATGATATTGAACTACTTATTAAAAAACAAACTTCAAATTCTTTAAACTTTTTGTATAATTTCCTATTAACAGAGGCAAAAACTAATAATTCGCTTTAATAATATCAACTAATCTATTCAACTGTTCTAAATTTTTATAGTCAAATATTAACATACCAGAATTATTTTTTTTGTTTTTTATTAATACTCTTATACCCGTTTTATCTGAAAGGTTTGCTTCTAGGTCTCTAAGATTAGACGAGGCAGAAACTATAGAACTTTTTTTTGGATTTTTAAAAATTCTTACTAAATTTTCAGCCTGCCTTACAGATAATTTTTTTTCTACTATCTTCTTTGCAAAAACATGGGCATTATCTAATCCTACAAGTACTTTAGCGTGCCCCTGTGAAAGCTTTTCGTTCTCAATCAAATTTAATACATCCTTAGGCAAAGTTAACAAACGAATACAATTAGCAATGTGTGCACGACTTTTACCTATAAATTTACCTACTTTTTCTTGATCGTATCCAAATTCATCCATCAATCTTTGATATCCCTGTGCCTCCTCGATTGGGTTAAGATCGTGTCTTTGAACATTTTCAACTATTGCGAACTCCAAAGATTTTAAGTCGTCTGCTTCAATAATTACAGCGGGTATATCATGTAAGCCTGCATTTTGTGAAGCTAGCCACCTTCTCTCCCCTGCAATAATTTCAAATTTTCCGCTTTGACTTTCTGACTTTCTTACTATTATTGGCTGCACAACACCTCTTTCTTTGATCGAATTTGAAAGTTCCTCTAAGTTCTCTTTTTTAAAGTTTTTCCTGGGTTGATATTTATTTCTAATAATATCACTTAACAAAAGTTTATTATTTCTGCTTGTTGTTTTCACATCACCGATTAATGATGACAATCCTCTACCAAGTCCTTTTTTGTTTTTAAAAGGGTTCATTATGCTGCACTCTCTAAAATTTTTTCTCTGTCCAAAAATTCCTCTGTAAAGCTATAATAAGACTTACTGCCAGGACAATTTTTGTCATAGATTAGAACCGGTATCCCGTGAGATGGTGCTTCTGACAGCCTTACGTTTCTTGGTATTACTGTTTTATAAACTTTTTCTTTAAAGTAGTCTCTCGCCTCTTTTTCAACCTGTGAGGAAAGCTTGTTTCGTTTATCGTACATAGTTAAAAGTATGCCTTCTATATCTAATTTTGTATTTAAATTATTTTTTATTCTTTCAATAGTTTTTATAAGCTGTGTAAGTCCCTCAAGGGCAAAAAATTCTGTCTGCAGAGGTACAATAAGTGAATTTGACGATACTAAAGCCATAACTGTCAAAAGACTTAGCGATGGGGGGCAGTCAATTAGTATATGAGTATATAGACTTCCAGAATCATTTAAATAAGCGGTTAATTCGTCCTTTAAAATTAGTGCTCTTTGTGCATCTGAAGCAGTTTCAACCTCTAATCCTGATAGATCAACGTTTGAGGTAACTATATCAAGATTTTCAAATTTTGTTTTTTGAATAGCTTCAAAAATTTTGCATGAACCGTTTAGAACACTATAAATTGTTTTTAGTGAACCTTCGTTGTTAGATAGACCGAGTCCTGTTGTTGCGTTTCCCTGAGGATCCAAATCAATTACTAAAATTTTTTTTTCTCTTGCTGATAATCCTGATGCAAGATTGATAACTGTTGTTGTTTTTCCAACACCTCCCTTTTGATTTATCACTGATATAATTTTTGTTTTCATTTTTTTTTTAAATTAAAAATTTTTACTACAGATGACTCTTCATTTGTTAAACTTTTTCTTTCCTCGCATTCAAAATTCCATTTCTTTAGAGACTTAGATAAAAGTTGTTTGCCATTCTTTCCTAAAAATAAAATTATATTATTATATTTGCTAAAGTTTGAATTTATTAAATCTAATATAATTGGGATTGGTTTAAATGCTCTTGCTACAATTATATCTGACTTAAGATTGGTTACTTCAAAAATATCTTTTTGTATAACATCTATATTTAGGTCAAGTTTTTGAGCTACGTATTTTAAAAATTTACTTTTTTTATAACTTTTTTCGTATAGGTGAAATTTCATTTTTGATTTTTTATTTTTCATTATGATTGCCAATACTACTCCTGGGAGTCCTGAACCGGATCCTAGATCTGTACATAATTGGTGATTTTTATCAATAAAATCAATAATTTGCGCACTATCAATAATATGTCTTTCTCTAAGGTTTAAAGCTGAATTCTTGCTTACTAGATTTATCTCTTCGTTTTTTTTAAGAAGGAGAGATCTAAACTCCTCTAACTCCGGGAATGTTTCACGTGGAACATTTAGTGTTTCTAATTTTGAATATTCTAATAAATTTGAATCCATTAAGCTATATGCTTAATAGACTTTCTTTTGACGTGAGACAACAAAATATATACGGCAGCTGGAGTAATTCCATCGATTCTCAACGCTTGACCCATCGTTTTGGGTTTTATTTGCTTAAATTTAGACTTAACCTCATTAGAAAGGCCACTCAAACTATCATAATTAACATTTTCAGGTATTTTAAGGTTTTCATCCCTTTTAAAGGCCAGTATATCTGCGTTTTGCTTATTTAAATACCCTTTATAATGAGCCTTAATTTGTAATATTTCATCAATTTCTTTAGAAAAATATGGAATTTCCGGCCATATTTCTCTGATTTTATGCATATTTACTCCTTTTTGGCTCAAAACCTCAAAAGAACTACGTAAAACTCCATCCTTAGCTATATTTACACCAAATTTTCTAATTTTAGAGGGTGATATAGAAAGATTTGAGAGCTTTTTATTTAGACCTTCTAAATTCCTTAGTTTCTCCAAAAATTTGACTTTTCTCTCATTCTGAATAAGGCCAATTTTAATACCTTTTTGAGTTAATCTCAGATCTGCATTATCAGATCTAAGAGTTAACCTATACTCGGCTCTAGACGTAAACATCCTGTATGGCTCTGCAACACCTTTGGTAACTAGATCATCAATCATCACCCCTATGTATGCGTCGGATCGATCTAAAATAAATGGCTCAGAACCCATAAACGATAGCGCTGCGTTAACTCCTGCTATAAGACCTTGTGCTGCAGCTTCCTCATAACCTGTGGTTCCATTGATTTGACCAGCAAGATATAGATTTTGAATTTTTTTTGTTTCTAAAGTCAAAAATAACTCACGTGGGTCCACGTAATCATACTCTATTGCATAACCCGGACGTAGTATTTTAACATTCTCTAAACCATTGATATTATTACATATTTCTTGCTGTATATGAGATGGGAGTGAAGTTGAGATCCCATTCGGATAAATTGTTATATCATTTAATCCCTCCGGCTCTAAAAATATTTGGTGCCTTTCTTTTTCTCTAAATTTTACAATTTTATCCTCTATTGAAGGACAGTACCTAGGGCCAACTCCCTTAATGGAGCCTGAATACATTGCGCTTAGTTTTATATTTTTTGAGATTATTTTATGAACCTTATCATTAGTGTAAGTCATTCTACATGACACTTGTCTATTAATGTTTCTCTTAGTTAAAAAAGAAAAAAAATAAGGATCTCTATCGGGATGCTGTTCTTCTAAGCTGTCAAAATTTATAGTTCTACTATCAAGTCTAGGAGGGGTTCCTGTTTTTAGTCTTCCTATTGAAAAATTATATTTTTTTAATTGCTCGCTTAATCCTGTAGATGGTTTTTCGTCATAACGACCAGCCGGAATTTTATTATCACCTATATGTATCAAACCATTCAAAAAAGTGCCTGTTGTCAATATTATCTTAGATGATTTAACTTCTTTACCAGATTGTGTAATAAAAGCATATATGGCATTATTTTTAAAAATAAACTTGATTACAGGATCTGAAAAAACGCTTAAATTACAATAGTTTAGCAGTTTTTCTTGCATATATTTTTTATATAGTGATCTATCAGATTGAGTTCTAGGACCTCTTACTGCAGGCCCTCTGCTTCTATTAAGAAGACGAAATTGTATACCAGACTTATCAGCTACTTCTCCCATTACGCCATCTAATGCATCTATCTCTCTAACTAAGTGCCCTTTACCAAGACCTCCTATTGCTGGATTGCAAGACATCTCGCCGATTGTATCAATGTTATGTGTAAACAAAGCAGTGTTTACTCCTAGCCTTGCAGAAGCAGCAGCAGCTTCACAACCAGCGTGCCCTCCGCCTATAACTACAACATCAAATGACAAATCTTTTTTCATAAGATAAATTTATATCTGAATTATTGTTTTACAAGAAGTGGCTTATTTTATCCGAAAAAGTGGCTAATACCAACGTAAATAGGCAAAATCATCCTAAAAATCCAGTAAAATTGACATTATTTTCCAATGCAAAAATCGTTGAAAATGCTGTCTAATATCTCCTCCACGTCGACTTTTCCCGTTATTTTTCCTAAACTTCTGCACGATAACCTTAGATCTTCCGCCGCTTTATCAAAATCGCTGCTTTGGTTTTTCATGGTGAAATTTTCTAAGTTACCTAAACAGTCTGATAAATTTTTTCTATGACGTGCTCTTGTTATCAAAATATTTTCATCACTAGTCAATTTACTTTTTAGTTTTTTTTTAATTTTACTTATCAACTGATCAATATTTTTTTCCCTTTTAATTGACATGATGACTGGTTTATGCTTTTTGAGATTTGCTGGTATTTTTGTAATTGATTGATCAACTTTGTTAATCACTAATAGCGACTTTTTATCTATAAAACTCTTTAAAAAACGTTGATTTTGTTGACTTTTTAACTCTAATATTACTATCTTTAAATCTGCCTCTTCAGCCTTTTTTAACGTAAGCCTTATTCCCTTTTTCTCTATTTCATTTTTTGCATCTCTTACACCGGCTGTATCAGATAATATAACAGGATACCCATCAATATTTAAATGTGTTTCGATAACATCTCTAGTTGTTCCTGCAATTTCTGAAACTATAGCAACGTCTCTATTAGATAAATAATTCAACAGAGATGATTTCCCTACGTTTGGAGGACCTATTATAGCAATCTTAAATCCTTCTCTAATAATTTCTCCAATTTTTTTATCACTTAATGTTTTTTTAATTTCCTTTTTAACGTTGTTAGAGATATTTTTTATCTTTTTTAAAATATCAGAAGGTAAATCTTCATCTGGAAAATCAATTTTTGCTTCTATATATGATAGTATTTTTAAAAGATCTTCTCTCCATTTTTCAAATTGTTTTAAATTATTTCCTGCAATCACCTTAAGTGCTTGTTTCATTTGTATGTCTGTTTCTGCAGATATCAAATCGCCTATGCTTTCAGCTTTAAGTAAATTAATTTTACCATTTTGAAATGCGAGTTTTGTAAACTCGCCTGGATCTGCAATTCTGCAACCATTTATTTTAGAAATAGAATTTAAAAGTGATTCAATGACAGCCCTACTTCCATGAACTTGGATTTCGGCCATATCTTCACCTGTATAACTGTTGGGCCCTGGATACCAAATTATTATACCTTCATCTATAATGCTAGTTTTGTTGATATTGTTCACTTTTTTGAGTGTGGCTACCCTCGGCTTTGGAAAAGGTCCATTTGAAAGCTTATTAATTATATTTTTGGTTTCAGGGCCTGATATCCTTATTACAGCTATACCCGAAGCTCCTATACCGGAAGATAAAGCATAAATTGTCATTATTTTATTATATATTGAAAAAGTTTAATAGATATCGTTAAGTTGCATTAAGATTATTTGGTTAGCTTCATATCCTAAAAGCGGCAACACCTGGGTAAGGCTATTTTTCCTCTGGCTTCCATGAAAAACCAAAAAGATTTATAAAATTTCTTTTATTGTTTTCATCTTCAAAATATTCAACTGCTTTTTGACTAATTTTTAAGCTTACTTTCACGTTTTTAGGTAATTCTGTATTACTATCGAGATAATGAGTGTCGTATAAAGTTCTAAAAGCTACTGTATGTTTTTCTGAAAATAAGATGGGACAACTATAGCGAATAAGATTATTAAAGAAAATTCTATCACACCATTGAGATGTTTGTTTTGGTATTAAGTGCCATATATTAATATATTTATAAAATATTCTAGGTATTAAATAGCAAGATGTGTCTGCATGTTTTTTTTCTAAACAATCAGTATCCTCCAAGAAGTTCAGTTTTTTATCTTCCATTGTATAAAAAGATCTAAAACTACAACCTATTTTATTTTCATTTTTTATTAATTGATATAGTGAATTAACATGTCCTTCCATAAACCAGTTATCCGAGTCTAAATACATTATAAAATCATAATCTTGTGATATTGCTATATTTGTACCTACACTTCTTGGTGTATTACCATTGTCATTATGATTTTGATTTAATTCAACTTTTTTACATTTAATTTTTTCTAAATTTTTATTTGAATCAGAACCATCAACCACAATTATATGATCACAAAAAAATTCATTGTTAGATTGAGACACTACAGAATTATTTGCTTTTTCTATTAAACGAAATTCCTCGTTATTATAAGCTGTTATTACTGCAATTTTTTTCATAAAGTTAATTTTTAAAAACTATTATATAGGCTTATTTACTACTTCTAGTATTTTTTTTGAAAAATTTTCTGCAAAAAGTTTACCATCAAATAGAACAGATGATGCCGCCTTTTCTCTGAGTGATTTACGTAAATTATTTAAATTATTTAAATTTTTTTCGCTAGAAAAACTAATCGCTTTAGATATATAATCTTCATTATCTATAGCAATAAATTCCTCAAGTCTCAGATTTTTATTAATGCTATAGCCACATCTGGATGAATAATTATTACCTATTTTTGTCAAAACTGGAACACCCATCCAAATTGACTCGAAAGAGGTTGTTACTCCATTATATGGGAAAGTATCCAAAGCAATATCAATCTCATTATAATGTTGTAAATGTTTATTTTTATCTTTTTCAGTTTTTAAGAAAAAAATTTTTTCTTTCTTTAAATTTAGTTTTTTTATTAAATAATCCTCATAATCCTTATCCACATTATCTAAAGTTTTTAAAACAAGTCTTGAATTAGTAACATTATTCAATATTTCACCCCATACTTTAGCCGTTTCGTTAGATATTTTATGGAAATTATTAAATGATCCAAAGGTAAAATAATTTTTTTTTAGTGCAGGCAGATCATTAATTTTTATATTACTTAATTTAGAATGCGCATTCCATATATTTGGCATTCTTATTAACTTTTCACTATAAAAAGACTCTTTTTCTTTTGGAATTATATAGGGATCAGCTATTAAATAATCCATCTCTTTAATCTTTGTTGAGTTTAAATATCCTAACCAACTAATCTGGATTGGTGCAGGTTTTTTTTTAAATACTTCGATTTTATTTCCTGAGTTGTAACCATCAAGATCAAATAAACAGTTAATTTTTTTACCATGGATAAAATTACCTAGTTCTTCAGAATTTAAATCTGCAACATCATACCATTCGGAAAAAGAATTTTTTAATTCTTTTATAATTTTATTTTCACTATTATTTGATTTGAATAAATTAAAAGCAACTGTAGAAAAACTTGTAATATTTTTTATCACATCTATAAGAAAATAACCTACGGGGTGTTCTCTTAAATCATTCGATAGAAATCCAATCTTAAGCTTATCATTAGATACTTGTTTAATATTTAAAGATTTTACATTTTGGGCAGCAATTTTATTAAATAAAATACAGTATTCATCATACTCCTGTTCTGAAAATTTTTCATCATAGTTCAATAAAAAAATTAAAGCTGTTAAATCTCTAAGACCATAATTTTTTGATTTTATGAGCTCTTTATGAAATTTAATTGAATCTTGGACATATCCAGCAGAAAATGTCAGATCTGCCAAATTAAGTAATACTTTAGGATTATTTGGGTTTTTTTCATTATATTTTTTTAATAAAAAAATTATTTTATTATAGCTTTTGTCATTATGACTAATTCCTGCGTAATTAAGCAAGCTGTGGAGGTAATAGGGATCTTGTTTTAAAGCTTCTTCGAAATAAAACTTAGCTCTTGGCAAATTCTTATTTGCGGACTCTATGATCCCTTGAAGATTTAAAATAAATGGGTTTTTTTTTTCAATTTCAGTTAATTTTTCTATTTCAAATATGATCTGATTAAATTGTTTGGATAAGTAAAGTTTTTCAATTTTTTTGATAAAAGTATTATCCAATTTTAAATATTAATATTTATGAAGGTTTATTCATTGAATTAAAAAACTCTGAATTATTTTTGGTATTTTTTAATTTTGAGTTAATAAATTCTATTGCATCCATTGATCCCATAGGAGCTATAATTCTTCTTAAAACATTCATTTTCTGAAGATCATTTTTATCAAATAATAGTTCTTCTCTACGTGTCCCTGATTTAGTAATATCTATAGCTGGATAAATCCTTTTTTCAGATATTTTTCTATCTAATATTGTTTCACTATTACCTGTTCCTTTAAATTCTTCGAAAATTACTTCGTCCATTCTACTGCCAGTATCAATTAAAGCTGTAGCTATAATTGTTAAAGACCCACCTTCTTCAATATTCCTAGCTGCACCAAAAAATCTTTTTGGTCTTTGTAATGCATTTGCGTCAACACCGACGGTTAAAACTTTTCCCGAACTTGGAACCACGGCATTATATGCTCTTCCAAGCCTTGTTATTGAATCTAATAATATTACAACATCTTTCTTGTGTTCTGTTAATCTTTTTGCTTTCTCTATTACCATTTCTGCGACAGCAACATGCCGTTGTGCCGGTTCATCAAAAGTTGAACTTATTACCTCACCTTTGACAGTCCTTTGCATGTCTGTAACCTCTTCGGGTCTCTCGTCTATTAATAAAACCATTAAATAACACTCTGGATGATTAGCTGTAATAGAATTTGCTATACTTTGTAAAATCATAGTTTTACCAGCCTTTGGTGGTGAAATTATTAAGGATCTTTGACCTTTGCCAATGGGACTTACCAAATCGATTAGGCGAGCGGTTAGATCAGGTTTTTTTTCAACTTTTGTTGTCTCTACTTCCATGACCAGTTGTTTATTTGGATAGAGAGGGGTTAGGTTATCAAAGGCTATCTTATGCCTAGCTTTTTCGGAATCCTCAAAATTTATTTTACTTACTTGCAGTAAAGCAAAATAACGTTCGCCATCTTTTGGAGCTCTAACAGGTCCCTCTACTGTATCTCCTGTTCTTAGTCCAAATCTTCTTATCTGGCTTGGGCTTATATATATATCATCAGGTCCTGGGAGGTAGTTAGACTCCATTGCTCTTAAGAAACCAAAACCATCCTGCAATAATTGTAAAACACCTTGGCCAGTAATTTCTTCACCTTTTTCAGCCAATTTTTTTAAAATGGCAAAAAGAATTTCTTGTTTTCTTAGTGTGCTAGCATTTTCTATGCCCAACTCTTCAGCTTGGGTTATAAGGTTCTCTGATGATTTTTTTTTAAGTTCTTGAATATTCATAATGTGGGAATTTTGTTTAAGATTTATCTAATATATATGGTTTTTTATTTTTTTCAAGTCTAGATAGGCTTAAATATAACAACAAAAATAATCAAAATAAGTAAAATTGTCGGTACCTCGTTAAAAACCCTGAAAAATTTGGAAGATTTTGTGTTTGTATCATTTTTAAACTTTTGAAGAAAATAGCCCAAATAAAAATGATAGATTGTTAATAATATTACTAGTATCAACTTAGATTGGAGCCAATGAGTAGTTAATTCCTTAAATCCAATACTGCCTATAAGCAAAAGACCAAAAATCCATGAAAATATCATGGCAGGTGTCATTATATAAAAATAAAGCTTTCTTTCCATGGTTTTAAAAACGTTCGATATATTTTTATCAGATTGATTTTCAGTGTGGTAAACAAAAATTCTTGGCAAATATAATAATCCAGCCATCCAGGATATTACTGCAATTAAATGAAGCGCTTTATAAGTTAGGTAAATATTCATTAATTTTTTAGGTAATTAGATACTAGTCTATTAAGTAAATTTATATGATCATCATTGTCATTTAAACAAGGTATTAAGTCAAAATTCTCGCCACCAGATTTCATAAAACTTTCTTTTCCTTGGATAAGTATTTCCTCAAGAGTTTCTACACAATCTGAAGAAAATCCTGGACAAATGACAAGTATCTTTTTTTTACCCTCTTTTGGCAGTTCTTCAAATGTTTTATCGGTATAAGGCTTTAGCCATTGCTGTGGACCAAATCTAGATTGAAAAGTTGTCTTTATAGGAATTTTATTAAATTTTTCCTTTATTAAACGTGATGTTTTTTGACAATAACATTGGTATGGATCTCCTTTCTCAAAATATTTTTGAGGTATGCCATGATATGAAGCGATTATAATATCTGGTTTCCAATTAATCTCAGATAATTTTTTATTAATGCTATTTACCAGCGCATCTATATATGCAGGATCTGATTCATAGTGTGATACTATTTGTAAGCTTGGCTGCCATCTCATTTTCATTAATGATCTATATACTTCATCACACACCGTGGCTGTTGTGGGAGCTGCATATTGTGGGTAGAGGGGTAACACAATTAAATTTTCACATCCCTCTTCCTGTAGTTTTTTTATTTTTGAATTTATACTTGGATTTCCATATCGCATTGCATAATCAACTATAATCTTATCGTTTTCTATTTTATTTTTTAGCTTTTTTGTTTGCATTTCTGTAAAATACTTTAACGGTGACATGTTAAGATCTTTCATCCATATCTCTTTATATGCTTTTGCTGTCTTGGATGGTCTGAAAGTTAAAATAAATAAATTAAGTATTATTTTCCAAATGAAAGGATTTACCTCTATAACCCTTTTATCAGACAAAAATTCTTTTAAATATTTTCTAATATCAAACCAACTTGTGGAGTCTGGTGTTCCAAGATTAATTAAAAGAATTCCACTCTTTCCATATTTAACTTCTGGATGATCTGTCATTTAAAATCCTTAACTAATTTTACTAAATAATCTATTGTCTTAGGGTCTGTTTCGGGAAGAACCCCATGACCTAAATTGAATATATAAGGATGATCTTTAAAAATCTTTAAATATTTTATTGCATTGCTTTTAACTTGCTCTATATCCCCCAGCAAAATTTTAGGATCAAGTCCTCCCTGGATTGGAATTTTTATTTGATCACTTATTTTTTTGGGGTCAACATCATAATCAATATTTACTACATCTGGTTTAACTACATCACAAAATCTTTTATAATTTTTGATATTTCTTGGAAAACATATCACTGGCACATTTAAGCTTTTTGTGAACTCTACTAATTCTGAAGTTGGATCAAAAATATATCTACTATAAAGTTTTTCACTTAATAGGCCTGCCCAACTATCAAAAATCTGTATTAATGAAGCGCCATTATCTATTTGGTTTTTTATGTGAAGTTTTAAAAATTTAATAACAATTTTTAGAAAAATTTCGAGGTCAGTTTCTTTAAATTTGTTAAGTATAGTTTTATTTATATCGATTTCTAATTTTGGAGATTTTTTATTCAACATATAAACAAGTATGGTCCATGGGGCTCCCACAAAACCTATAACATCTTTATTTTTTGTAATTTCGTTCTTTGAAACAATATCTATTGCTTTATAGACGGGTAGAAGTTTATTGTTAAATTCGTCTTCTTTTATCTCTGAGATTTTTTTTAGCTCTAGATCGCCTAGTGACGGTCCATAATTTTTTTTAAACTCAACTTTTTGGTTAAGACCATATGGAACCATTAAAATATCAGAGAATATTATTGCCGCATCTAAATCAAATCTATTTAATGGTTGTAGAGTAATTTCCGGAGTAATTTTTTCATTTAAACAGAGATTAATAAAATTTGGATTTAATTTTCTTATTTCTCTAAACTCAGGTAGGTACCTTCCAGCCTGTCTCATAAACCACACAGGAGATATAGATGTTGCTTTGTTTTTTATTATTTGATGTATAGGTGTCATACATTAATTAATATATATAGTTTAGTATTAGATTATACCTTTGTTAATAATGTTAATTATTTTTTATTAACTTATAATAACATTTTTATCCACAAACTTTTTGTCAAATAACTGTTCTTAAATTTAATTTTTTTTAATAATAATGACTTATTAGGCGTTGTGTAAAAAATTATTAACATGTTTAATAATGTTAATTAAACTGGTTTTTTTCACTTAAAAAACAATAATATTCAATTTTATGCTAAATAAGTTTAATATTAACAACTTATATACAAATTATACATGAGTAATAAATATCAAATATACTTAATATCAGACTCTACAGGTGAAACTCTAGATAGAATTTTCCTAGCTTTAAAAGCTCAATTTAAAAATTTTTTGTATGAGACTAATCATTTTTCTTTTACTAGAACAGAAAATCAAATTTCCAAAATTCTAGAAACTTGCAAAAAAAATTCAAAATCTATAATTTTATATACAATCGTCGATGTTGATCTTGCGAGATATTTGTCAAGCAAATCTAATAAACTTAAGATACCTTGTTTTAGTGTTTTGGGTGATTTAATAATAAATTTTTCAAAGTTATTAAATCAAGATGCATCACACATACCAAGCGGTCAACATATGCTTAATGAAGAATATTATAAAAGAATAGAAGCTATTCAATTTACGATGAACCACGATGATGGAAATTCAATAGCTGACATACAAAAATCAGATATAATTCTTTTAGGAGTAAGCAGAACAAGCAAAACACCAACATCAATTTATTTAGCAAACAAAGGATATAAAGTAGCAAACATTCCACTTGTAAATAAAAATTCTATACCTGAAAAAATAAAATCAATTAGTAAATCTTGTATTATAGGATTAACGGCAGAACCAGAAAGGCTGTCTGAAATAAGAAAAAATAGAATTACTTCTTTAAAAGAAGCTACGGGAAAAAACTACACAAATTTACAAAAGATTTATGAAGAGGTTGATAATTCAAAAAAAACTTTTCACAAATATAAATGGCCCGTTATTGACGTTAGTAGAAAATCAGTTGAGGAAACTGCAGCATCGGTAATAAAAATTTATGAAATAAATAAAAAAAATGTTTAAAATAATTTTAGCTTCGAAAAGCAAAGTGAGAAAAGAAATTTTAGATAATCACAACATAAAATGTGTTGTAAAACCATCAAATATAGATGAAGAATCTATAAAAAAATCACTTTCTAATGAAAATGCAACACCAGAAACCGTATCTAAGAATTTAGCAGAAATAAAAGCAAATAAAATAAGTCAAAAAGAAAACGAAAAATTAGTTTTAGGAGCGGACAGCGTTATCGATCTTGAAGGCAAGATTGTTTCAAAGCCATCAACTAGAGACGAAGCTTTTCAAATATTAAAAAAACTGAATGGAAAAAAACATTACTTAATAAGCTCAGTTTGTATATCAAAAAATGGATCTATGATTTGGAATCATAGCGATAGAGCAGAATTAAGCATGAAAAATCTAAGTGACGAAGATCTAAAAGATTATCTATCAAAAATCAAGGATGATGATTTATATGCATATAATGTTTATCAAATTGAAAAAGAGGGCAAAAATTTATTTCAAGAGATAAAGGGGGACCAAAATACTATAATGGGGCTACCAATTAAAAAAATTAAAGAATATTTAATGCAGGTCAAATAAAGATGCAAAAATTTTTAGTAATAGGCAATCCAATAGATCACTCTCTTTCACCAGAACTTCATAATTATTGGATTAATATTAATAAAATCGAAGCATCATATGAAAAAAAACTTATTAAAGAAAGTGATTTAGAAAATATAGTTCTAGGGATCAGGTCAAGAGAAATTGAAGGCGTTAATGTTACTGTACCTTTTAAAAAAAAAATAATACCATATCTAGACGAACTTACACAGGAAGCAAAAGAAACAAATTCAGTTAATACCGTTTACCTTGATAGCGATAAAGTTATTGGACACAATACTGATATCGCTGGTTTTGAGCTTGGAATAAGGTATTTCAAATATGACGCTAAAAACAAAAATGTTTTGATATTGGGAGCAGGCGGTGTTGTTTCATCAATTATTGTAGCTCTCAAAAAGATGTCTGCCAAAAAGATTTTTTTGCATAATAGGACCGAACAAAAAGCCAGAGACCTGAAAAAAATATATTCTGATATTGATATTTTTGATTGGGAAAGAAAAATAGAAATTGATATGATAATTAATGCGACAAGTGTTGGATTAAATAAAAACGACAAAATTAATTTAGAACTTGATAAATTTGGTAAAGATAAATTTTTTTATGATATTATTTACAATCCACCTGAAACAAATTTTTTAAAAGATGCTAAAAAATTGGGACATAAAACTGAAAATGGTAAAATGATGTTTATTTATCAAGCACATCAATCATTTTCAGTTTGGCATAAAAAATTTCCAAAAATAGATGATGAAACAATAAAACTAATTGAAAAATGATACAAATAGCGGTTGTTGGAAAAATAGGTTCAGGCAAAACCTTTGTGGCCACTTCACTCGGAATGCCAGCTTTTAATGCTGATAAGCAGGTAGCAAATATATATAAAAATAATAGAGAATGTTTTTTAAAATTAAAAAAGAAAATACCAAAATTTATTCAATCATTTCCAATTAGTAAAAAAGAAATTTCAGAAGCAATTTTAGGAAATAAAAAAAATTTGAACATAATTACAAAAATAATACATCCGTTGGTAAGAAAAAAACTAAAAATTTTTTTAAAAAAAAATAAAAATAAAAAAGCTATAGTTCTCGATATACCTCTATATTTTGAAAACAAATTAAATAAGAAAAATGATATTATTCTTTATGTTGATGCTAAAAATGATGAAATAAATAAAAGATTAAAAAAAAGACCTAAATTTAATCAAAAAATACTCAATCGTTTTAAGAAAATACAACTTAAAAGTAGTCTTAAAAAAAAGAAATCAAGTTATATAATCAATAATAATTTTAATTCTAAATTTATAAAAAAAAAAAATTAATATAATTAAAAATGAAATTTTAAATAATAATGAGTATTAAAGAAATAGTTCTAGATACAGAAACAACAGGCCTAGATGTAAAAGATGGTCATAGAATTGTAGAAATAGGGTGTATAGAGATTGAGAACTATGTACCGACAAAAAGACAATTTCATTGTTATTTAAATCCAGAAAGAAAAGTATCTGAGCAAGCTTTTAAAGTTCACGGTTATTCTGATGAATTTTTAATATCCCAGAAAAAGTTTAAAGATATCGTGGATGATTTCTTATTATTTATTAAAGACAAAAAGTTAGTAATTCATAATTCAAGCTTTGATATTTCACATTTAAATAATGAATTAGCCCTTATCGGAAAAAAAAAATAACTGAAAATCAAGTTATAGACACTCTTAAAATTGCAAGAGATAAATTTCCTGGGTCTCAAATAAGCCTAGATGCACTCTGTAAAAGATATAAAATAGATAGCTCAAGAAGAAATAAGCACAATGCAATTTTAGACTGCGAGCTCCTAACAAAAGTTTATATAAATTTAATAGATCAAAAAGAACCCCTATTAAATTTCCAACTAGATGATAAAAATCATGCAGATGTAGAAGGTGATAAATTATCTTATTGTAAAACAATTATTAAACCAAATGAAGATGAGATAAAGTTACACAAGAATTTTTTAAAATCTAGTCTACGAAAAAATTTCTTCAATTAAATTTTTCATTAAAAAGCTGATTAAAATCGACTTTTTTGTTGAATTTGACATTTGGGTACCCGGAGTCAGATAGTAAATTTAATAAAATCTTTTCGATTTTTGGGTAAATTTCTGTTTGAACATCGCAGAGTATTATCTTTTGAAGATCTTTTTTATCTGTAACTTTATCTTCAATTTTTACAATAGAAGCATATATGACTTCAAAGAAGGACTTGTTGTCTGCTTTTTCTTTATTTTCAAATTTTAAACTTGTGTCCACCTCCACTAGTTTATTCTTTAGAGCAATAGAATTAATATTAATATCTAATTCATAATTTGAAATATTATCTTTGGTAAATAAATAACTTTTAATATCAGGTGTTTCACTAGACATGTCTTTTATAAAACCTGATAATATTTTAAATTTTTGGCTCATTTTGAATCATCTATATCCTCAGACTCTCCTTCTATAAAGTCTTGTTTAACATTTTTTTTACTTGAATACTTATTTGAAAATTTTTTAAATAACAATTTTCGAGTGGGTGGAAAAACAATTAACAAGCCAAGAAAATCTGTTGCGAAACCTGGCAAAATAAGCAAAAGTGCAGCAAAAGCCAAAGCAGCCCCTGAAATAATTTCATAGACAGGAAGTTCATTTTTAACTAATTGGCTCATTCCAGATTTTAGAGTGTTGAAACCTTCATATCTAGCATATAGCACCCCAACAAAAGCTGTAATAAAAATTAGTGATATTGTATTAAAAGCTCCAATCTGCGCACCAATCTCAATAAATAGATAAATTTCCAATATGGGTATTAAAATAATAAGTAGTAAAAATGCGTTCATTTGCCTTTAGTCTAATTTGCTAGTTGAAATTAAGCAACATAGTAAATAATATTTAAGTATGAATAATAGCTTTGAATATATTGACATAATTTTACTAGCAATGATTGCAGGGTTTATTTTCCTTAGACTAAGAGGAATTTTAGGAAGAAAATCTGGTTTTGAGGAAAAAGTACCGACTAACTTCGAAACAAATTTTCCTAAAGAAAAAACAGCAAATCCAAATAAAGAAATGGTTTTTGATGATACAGAGAAGAAGAATTTTATAACAGGTGCTAAAATCGCATATGAAAACATTATAACTAGTTTTTCCAACGGTAATCTGAGAAATGTTAAACAATTGTTAGATAAAAAAATTTACGATCAATTTGAAGAAGCAATAAAAGATCGAAGCAACAATGGCCAAACTTCTGAGACAACATTTATCGTAATTAGCTCAGCTGAGATAAAAAGTCATGAAAATAATAAAGGTTTTTTGGAGGTAACAGTCAACTTCGTTAGCGAAATAATTTCATGCGTAAAAGACAAAAATAATAATATCTTGTCTGGAGATCCAAAAAAAATTAAAAAAGTTTTTGATACTTGGAAATTTTCAAAAAATATAAAATCTACAAACCCTAATTGGTTATTAATAGACACAGAGAGTTAATTGAGCAATTTAACTGATAAAGATAAAAAAGATTGGAAAAATTTTATAAATAATGAAAATAATATTAAAGATAAAGATTATTTTGAAATAAAAAATAAAAAAAACGTTTTTTTCAAGTCGATTGATTTACACGGATATAACTTAGACGAAGCAAATGAAAAAATAAAAGTGTTTATCGAAAAGTGTTACGAGGATGGTGTTAAAGAAATAAATATTATTACAGGAAAAGGAACAAGATCAAAAAATATAGAAGATCCGTTTAAATCGTCGAGGTTTGCTATTTTAAAGTATTCTGTTCCTGATTTTATTAAAAATAATTTAGATTTGATGAAAAAAATTAGTAAAATAGATTTCGAGTCAATAAATAATCCATCAATAGGAAGTTTTAATATTTCCTTAATAAATAAAAAGTAAAGAATAAAAAATATGCTTAATAAAGTAAAAGGCAAAATTTTTAAACCAAGATTAAAAGCCAGGATAAGAAAAAATAAAAAAGAAATTAATAAAAAAATTTCAAATTTTTTTGAGTGGGTTAAAGGTGCAGAGCTAATTAAATTAGATGACTGTGACACCACTGAGGATCCAGTTAGACCAGAATTAGATATTGAATTTAGAACTAGCTACGGTAGAGAAATATATGGCGTAAAGTATAAAGGCGAGATACATGCTGTAATGTGTTTTGCTTTTACAAATAAAATTCCCAAAACAGTAAAAGATCTCGATTTATTAAGTAAAGATGCATTTTTACAAAGTGCTTTAAGAGATCAAAAAGTTGGCAAAATTGCAATTGCATATACTGTTTGGTCTAAAAAAAAAGGCGGAGGAAAACTAATTGTAAAAGAAGTTTTTAAAATGATAAAAAAATCAAATCATTTAAACCGACTTGTCACTCTTTCTCCACTAACAGAAATGGCTAGAAAATTTCATCTTAGAAATGGAGCTGTCGAACTTCAAGTAAATGAAACTACTCAAAATTTTGAGTATAAAAAATTATAATATAAATTTCGAGAGATCAGTATCTTTTACTAATTCTCCAATATTTTCCTTAATATATTTAGAATCTACAACAATTTTTTCACCAGAACGATCAGTTGCTGTAAAGCTTATTTCATCCAAAACTTTTTCTATAATAGTATGTAGTCTCCTTGCGCCAATATTTTCTACAGTAGAATTAACTTCTGTTGCAATATTCGCGATTGTATCTATACCGTCATCAGAAAACACCAAGTCAACTTTTTCAGTTTTTAATAAAGCTTTGTATTGCTTTATTAAGCTATTATCAGGTTCTCTAAGAATTTTTTTAAAGTCATCACTTGTTAGCGCTTCTAATTCTACTCTAATTGGAAGACGACCTTGAAGTTCAGGTAACAAATCAGAGGGTTTAGCAAGTTGAAAAGCTCCAGATGCAATAAATAAAATATGATCAGTTTTAATTGGACCATATTTAGTACTCACAGTAGTACCTTCGATCAAAGGCAACAAATCTCTTTGCACACCTTCCCTGGAAACATCTCCACCCACACGATCTGTTCTTGCTGAAATTTTGTCAATTTCATCTAAAAAAACTATTCCATTATTTTCAGTGGAATTTTTTGCAGATTTTATAATTTTATCTTGTTCAATAAGTTTATCAGACTCCTCATTAATTAAAATTTCATGAGACTCTTTTACAGTCATCTTTTTTTTCTTTTGTTGTTTTCCCATGCCCTTTCCTAACATTTCACCAATATTGATCATTCCTACATTCGCGCCTGGCATGCCTGGTATTTCAAATGAAGGCATTGAATTGCTTTCGTTGACTGCTATTTCAATTTCATTATCGTCTAAATCACCATTTCTTAATCTTTTTCTAAAACTTTCTCTTGTTGCAACACTTGCTTTGTTTCCAACTATTGCGTCTAAAACTTTTTCCTCAGCTTGTTTTTGTGCTTGAGCATAAACTTCTTTTCTTTTCTTTACCTTTTCCATTGCGATTGCAATTTCTAAAAGGTCTCTAACGATTTGCTCAACATCTCGGCCTACATAACCAACTTCTGTAAATCTTGTTGCTTCAACTTTAACAAAAGGTGCTTCTGCAAGTTTTGACAATCTTCTAGAAATTTCTGTTTTTCCCACTCCTGTTGGTCCTATCATCAAAATATTTTTCGGTAATACTTCATCTTTCATTTCGCCTTTTAACGCTTGTCTTCTCCATCTATTTCTTAAAGCTATTGCAACAGCTCTTTTAGCTTTATTTTGACCAACAACAAACCTATCTAATTCAGACACAATTTCTCTTGGTGAAAGTGAGCTTATAAAAGTTTCGTTGTCTTTTTTTCCTTCTTTAGGAACCAATGGTGTTACGTTTGATTTTTCCATTATATTTTTTCAATAGTTATGTTGTCATTTGTGAACACACATATTTCAGAAGCAATTTTTATTGCTTTCTTTGCTATTTCTTCTGCGGATAGGTCAGTACCCATTAACACTTTTGCTGATGCTAAAGCATAATTTCCACCAGAACCTATTCCAATTACATCTCCTTCAGGTTCTAAAACATCTCCAGTTCCAGAAATAATAAAGCTCTTCTCTTTATCTCCAATTGCCATTAAAGCTTCAAGTCTTCGAAGGTATTTATCAGTCCTCCAATCTTTTGCTAATTCAACAGCAGCTCTAGTTAGATTTCCAGCATGCTTTTCTAATTTTGATTCTAGTCTTTCAAATAATGTCAAAGCGTCTGCCGTAGACCCTGCAAAACCAGCAATCACATTTCTTTTCTCAATTTTTCTAACTTTATTTGCGGTACTTTTTATAACGGTGTTGCCCATACTAACCTGTCCATCGCTAGCAACTACAACATTATTATCTTTCCTAACCAATACTATTGTTGTCATGATTGTTAGATGGATATTAATTTCAATAGTTCAAGACCTTGATTACTTTTATTGATATAAGTAGATAATGAATATATACCTATTTAAATAATGAAGCGAAAAGCAGATATTACTAGAAAAACAAAAGAAACTTCAATTAAAGTAGAGCTTAATATTGATGGAAAAGGACAATACAAAATTGACACAGGAATCGGTTTCCTAGATCACATGTTAGAGCAATTATCAAAACATTCATCAATTGATCTTAAGGTTAAAGCAAAGGGAGACACCCATATTGATTTACATCACACAACCGAAGATACGGGAATTGCTATTGGAGAATGCTTAAAAAAAGCATCAAAAAATTTTGTTGGTATTAAACGATATGCACACGCATTATTGCCTATGGACGAAACATTAACAAGGGTTGCTATAGATATGTCAAATAGACCATATCTTATTTGGAACGTTAAATTGAAAGTTGAGAAATTAGGTGAAATGGATACAGAGCTATTTAAAGAGTGGTTTCAAGCGTTTGCACAGTCAGCTGGAATAACTATGCACATTGAAAATATTTATGGTGACAATAGTCACCACATTATCGAATCTTGTTATAAAGGACTTGCTAGATCACTTAGAGCAGCACTTGAATTAGATCCTAAAAACAAAAATACAGTGCCC
>MDTA01048350.1_pt1 | contig 32768 bp, 29 predicted proteins | sample 811151 | NCBI WGS metagenome assembly MDTA01 (sample SAMN05326648, study PRJNA326480) | marine metagenome | isolation source: seawater | place: Indian Ocean: South | collected 2010
TAATAAATAGATTTTTTCATAAGAAATTTATAGTATATTATTTAATCGCATATTCACATAACTACAACTACAAATGATATTATTAACTGGATCAACAGGATACATCGGATCAGAAATTATAAGCATATTTGAAAAAAAAAAAATCAAATACGTAGCTCTGGATAATCTAAGTTATTCAAATAAAAAAAATATTATAAATAAAAAAAAATTTTATAAACTTGATTATTCAAACAATAAAGTTTCAAAATTAATCAAAAAATTTTCAGTTAAATCAGTAGTACACTGTGGTGCGTTTTCTTACGTACTTGATGCGGAGGCAAATAAAAAAAAATATTACAATAATAATGTTTTAAAAACAAAAAAATTTATAAATACTTGCAAAAAACAGGGGGTTGAAAATTTTATTTTTCTTTCTTCATCAAATGTTTACAAGGAATTAAATAAAAATTATTACGAAAATGACCCTGTTCAACCAAAAAATTTTTATGGAAAAAATAAAATTGAAATAGAAAAATTTTTAAAAAAAAAAAAATTTAATAGTTTAATTATCTTAAGATTATTTAATGTAATAGGTCTTTCTAAAAAGTTTTATATTTTTAGATTTTTAAAAAATGATTACCAGAGAATATTTTTTAAATTTTTTTACGGTATTAAAAAAGTTTCAATAAATTATATTAAAATTAAACATAAAATGATGTTTCCAAAAAGAGATTTTGTAGATGTTAGAGATGTTTCTAATGTAGTTATTTTACTTTTAAAAAAATTAAAAATTAAAAAAATAAACCAGACATTTAATGTTGCGAGCAGCAAACCAAAATCACTATTAGAATTACTCAAAAAATTTAGTAAGGTAAAAGAGTTTAAATTAAAAAAAATGTCAAAAAAAGAGTTAATTGAAACTAGCGGTAACAATTTGAAACTTAAAAAATTCTTAAATTGGAAACCAAAATACGATCTTAAATCCTCAATAAAAAGTATAAAGAGATTTGCAAAATATTAATATTTAACTTTATTAAAATAAAGAATATCTTTATTTTTAAAACTTAAATACCACTTTATAGTTTTTTTTATTCCTTCATTAATATTTGTAAATTTTTTAAAATTAATTATTTTTTTTATTTGTTTGTTGTCCCCATAAGTCTTAATCATTTCTCCCTTACGGTATGGTTTTAAAACTATCTTACATTTTTGTTTAGAATATTTATTTATAATTGGAATAATTTTTTTTATTTTAATTGGTTTTGATGAGCAAATATTGAAAGTTTTTTTCTTTATTTTTCCGATGCTAAGAAATTTAGTTAATATTTTTGCAACATCTCCAACGTAAGTAAAATCTCTCATATAGTTGCCGTCATTAAATAAATAAAAACTTTTATTTTCTAAACTTTTTTTTAAATATGTTAAGAAAATCATATCAGGACGAGCATAGGTTCCATATACGGTGAATGGTCTGAAAATTTTAATATCTATATTTGTGTTTTTAAAACTTTTAATTAACATTATCTCACATTGTTTTTTAGTTTTTGCATATAAATTGATTGGCTTTAATTTGCTATTTTCTTTAATTGGAAATTTTTTTTTGTTTCCATATACAGAACTTGATGAAGTAAAATAAAATTTTTTTACTTTATAACTTATAGAAACTAAAATTAAATTTTTTGTAGCCAATACATTATTTGACATATATGTGCTTGGATTTTTAAAGGAATACATTATTCCTGGTTGGGATGCTAAATGTAAAACACATTCAGGTTTGTTTACTTTAAATAATAAACTGAGTTTTTTTTTATTTTTTAAATCAATTTTTTTAAATTTAAAATTTTTATTTTTTTTTAAAATTTTTATTCTATGTTCTTTATACTTTGTTGAATAGTAGGAATTTAAATTATCTACACCTATTACTTTGTGTTTTTGTTTTAATAGTTCAGATGCCAAATGAAAGCCAATAAAACCTGCAGCACCAGTAAGTAAAATTCTCATTTAACAAATCTTATCATTTTTTTTGCTCTATTTTCCCAACTATATTTTTGAGCTGTTTTTAATGCGTTTAATCTTATTTGTACAAATTTATTTTTTTCTAATTTAATCATATCAATTTTTTTTTTCCATTCATTTACATTAAGGTAATTTTTAATTAGCAAAGAATTAAAATCATTCTTCAATACTTCTCTTAATACCTTTATATTAGAACTTATAATTATTTTACCTGCTCCTAAATAATCAAACATTTTCATTGGAGACATAAAATTTATTATATTGCCATAGTTTCCAGAAAAAGTTGCCTCTTTAGTATATGGCATTAACAATACATCCATTTGCATTATTTTTTTTTTTACTTTTTTATAAGGAATTTGAGGATGAATAATCAAATTATCAGATTTATATTTTATAATTTCTGATAATTCCTCTTTTGAGCCACCATAAATAAAATAAATATTATTTTTATCAATTTGAGATAATTTTATAATTAATGGTATTCCTCTTGAAGAGTATATGCTCCCAAAATAACCGATCTTTTTTTTTCTAATTTTATTTTTTATTATTTTTTTTTTATTAATTAAATCTGTGGCGTCAGGCAGTATATCAAAATTGTTTTTATTATAGTTATACTTTTTAGATATAAACTTTCTCAAATTATTTGAGATAAATATTATTTTTACTATCGATTTAGAATTTAAAAGATTAAATAGTTTATAAATTTTAGATAATAAATTTCCACTACTTTCTAGATCATCATGTATCTCAAAAACATGTTTTTTTTTTAATAAAATTAATATTAATGATATAACTAAATTTCTAGTAAGAACTATATTAGAACCTAAATTAAAAGATTTTTTTAATATTTTAATTGGGACTAGAATATTATCTATTCCTTTTATTTTATTAACTTTTGTTCCAACTTTATATATTTTAAAGTTATTTTTTATATCGTAATATTCTTTTACTGAGATTTTTTTACTTTTAAAGTTAGGAACAATTAAACTTATACTATGTCCAATATTAAAAAATGCATCACACATTTTAGTTATTTGCAAACTGTTCGCTGTCTTTGAGGGAATATTTGATGTTGCTAAATAATGAATTTTCATTAAAAGGTAAAATTTCTTATAATGAAAATTAACAAAAATAAAGAAAAAAAAAATATATTATTTTATTGCCCTTTTATTGAGAGAGGTGGAATAAGAACAACTCTTATCAAGTATGCAAATTTTTTATCGAAAAAATATAATGTTAAAATATTTACTGAAACAACTAATAAAAATCAGCTAAGCAAATTTAATAAAAAAATAGAAATATACCAACCTAAAAAACCTTTTAAAATTAGTAAAAAATTTAGATTGTTAGAAATGTTTGGTATTAGTATTGGAAAAGATGATAACGATAAAGATGTAACTATTTTCAGACTAATTAAGGATGCATTTGTTTTTTGGAGATTAAGGGAGGAACTTAATATAAGAAAGTTTAAAAACGAATGGAAGGGCGAAAATATAATTTTTTCAATGTCAGATCATTTCATTCCTCTTGTATTAAATAAGCTTACAATAAATTGTAAAATTATAATTAGGACAGCGGGAATAATACCAAACCGATACAACAAGGAAGAATATAAATACATGAAAAATCTATTAATAAAAAAAATACTAATTAGATTTTATAGATTATCAAATAAGGTTGTTACATTCTCTTCACAAAACGTAAAATATTTCAAAAGTTTAGGTATTAAATCTTGTTGTATTTATAATAATTTTGAAAAACAAAAAATAGTTAAAAATTTTAAAAATAAAAAAAAATTAGACATTTTTTATGTGGGTCGTTTTAGTTATGAAAAAAATGTTGACTTCTTTTTTCAGAACTTAAAAAGCTATTCTAATATAAATATTCACTTGGTTGGAGACGGTGATTATAAACTGAAATTAAAAGAAGCAGCAGCTGGAAAAAAAAATGTTTTTTTTCATGGATTTGTAAAAGATCCTTTTAAAAGATTTTTAAATAAAATGGACTTGCTATCTATAAATTCTTTGTTTGATGGGACGCCTAATGTAATGGGAGAAGCTATGTCATATTGTATACCAGTTATAGCTCCTAAAAATGTTGGTTTAACAAATTTATTTATTGGGAATGATAAATATGGTTACTTATATAAGAGTGAAGATAGTGAATCATTTAGAAAAAAAATAAACTATATAATAAAAAATTATAGAAAAGCATTTGCTAAAGCTAGAAAAGGTTACAACAGTCTTTCAAGATTTACCGAGAAAAATACTCTTCATAAAATAGCAAGTTTGATTGAAAAATTATAATTTTATACCTTTATAGAAGTTTTTGTACCATGAAATATATTTTTGATATCCTTTCTCAATAGAATACCTGGGCTTATACCCAATAAGTTTTTTTGCTTTGTTTACATTCAAACCACCTCTTTTAGGAACAAACTTTTCCCATGCTTTAAATTTAATTGATATTTTTGGAAAATTTCTTTTTAAAATTTTAATTAGATCTTTCATTTCTCTGCCTTGGCCATATGTAATATTAAAAATTTGATTTTTTGAATTTTTACTTTTGATTATTCTTTCAATCCCATGAATAAGGTCATCTATATAAGTAAAATCAAGTTTTTCTTTACCGTCACCATTAATTATTAATTCATTGCCTTGTAAGGCATTCTCAATAAAAATTTGACCAACTCTGCGACTTACACATCGTTCACCATAAAGAGCTGAAGGTCTCACAATTGTATATGGAAAATTAAATACATGACTATATGATCTAACCATCATTTCTCCAGCGAGCTTTAAATTTCCGTATATACCAATTGGATTACATTTAGTATTTTCACTGACTTTTTTGCCATTAAAATTGCCATATACCATGCTGGATGAAAAAAATATTAGATGAGATTTTGTTTTTTTCACAATTTCTAAAGTATTAATTAGAGTTCTTAGACTATGTTCAAAAGTATACTCTGGATCAATATTAGAAATGTTTGCATGAGAAACGGCAGCAAGATGGATTACTATATTTGGTTTAAAATCTATTATTTTTTTTTTTGATTTGTGCAATGATCTAAGGTCTTTTCGAAGAACTTTTATTTTATTTGATTTTAAAAGTTTAAATCTTTCACCTAAAATTTTTTTAAATAAAGTTCTATTTGTTGTATTTGTATATTTTTTAGATCTAAGATTATTTACTTCTAAACTATCAATAATTTGACATGAATACCCAGATGATTTTAATTTGATTGCAAGATTATGACCTATAAAACCTGCTCCACCCAGTATAGTTATTTTTTTCATAAATTTTTCACTATAACTTTTAATATTTTATTGATCATTTTTTTCTCAATAAACGGATGTGTTGGTAAAGATATTGAATTTTCACCATACTTTAGTGCACTAGGGAATTTCTTTTTATTTAAATTATATTTTTTTTTATAGTATGTCATTAAAGGAACTGGTGTAGCATAATGAATACTACATCCAATATTTTGTTTTTTAAATTCTATTAAAATTTTATTTCTTATTTTTTTATTTTTAAAGAAAACTTGCAAAATAAAATAAGAGTTTTGTTTATCAAAATTTTGTATGGTTAATTCTTTAATTTTTTTTATTTCATTTATATAATATTTTGCATTTTCTCTTCTTCTTTTTAAATTTTTATTATATCTGCTCATTTGACCTATTGCTAACGCAGCCTGAAAATCAGTTAGTCTATAATTTAACCCTAAACTAGTTACATCGTATACTCCTTGTATTTTTCTTTTTTCTGGAGGTGTATTAAGGCCAATTGATTTAATTATTTTAACCTTGTTTATTAAGGCTTTGTTATTTGTAATTATTACTCCTCCTTCTCCAGTGGTTATTTGTTTGGTTGGATAGAAAGAAAAAATACCTGCGACTCCAAAATTACCAACATGTTTTTTTTTATACATAGTTCCTAGTCCATGAGCGCAATCTTCAATTAAAAAAATATTTTTTTTTTTGCAAAATTTCGTAATTTTATCCATTTCACATGGATAGCCTGCCATATGGACAACAATGATACATTTTGTTTTGCTAGTAGTTAATTTTTTAATTTCACTTAAAGTAATATTTCCAGTTAAATCATTTACATCAGCAAATTTTATTTTAGCACCAGTCATTGCTGCAGCATGAGCAGTAGCAACATGTGTCTGTGCTGGCACAATTACTTCATGGTTGTTATTTAAACCTATCGCCATACAAACTGCATGTATTCCTGTTGTACAATTTGATACAGTCGTACAAAACTTTGATTTTGTAAAATTTAAAAAAAGATTTTCTAACTTTGTACTATTTTTCCCATGAGCTAGCCATCCACTTTTGATAGTGTTTTCAACTCTTTTTAAATCTTTATTATTTATATCTGGCTTAGAAAAAGGTATCATATAAATTATTATATAAATTAACATGATCTATATATCAATTATACAAAGTGTAAATTAAAAAAATGTGTGGAATTAACGGATTTAATTTTTCAGACCACGAGCTAATAAAAAAAATGATGGCATTCACAAAAAATAGAGGGCCAGATGCAAATGGGATTTATTCTGAAAATGAAATAACAATATCACATGATAGACTTTCAATAATTGATTTAAGCTCAAAAGCTAATCAGCCAATGAATTATAAAAATTATATTATTTCTTTTAATGGAGAAATTTATAATTATAAAAATTTAAAAAAAGAACTAGAAGATACAGGAGAAAAATTTAAAACAAATTCTGATACTGAAGTAATATTGCGTTTATTTGATAAATTTGGTGTTGATTCATTTAAAAAATTATCTGGGATTTTTGCTATATGTATTTGGGATAAATTAAAAAAAAAAATATACTTAGTGAGAGACACCATAGGTATTAAACCAATTTATTATCACTACAATAGATTAAAGAATAAATTTATCTTTTCTTCTTCAATTAAATCAATTTTATTAAGTTTGGACAGTAAAGAGATAAATGAAAAAGCCTTCATATTTTATAGCAATTTTGGGAGAAATGATGATGTTGAAACAATGTTTAAGGGTGTATTTAAACTACTTCCTGGTGAACTATTAATTTTTGATAATAAAGGAATACATAAACAAAAATTGCTTAATATTGAGTTAAAAAATAATGATTTAAGTGACTCTCAAATAAAAAATGTAATTGATGATAGTATTGAGTCACAATTAGTTTCTGATGTCCCAATAGCACTTTCTCTATCTGGTGGAGTAGACTCAAACATTGTTTACTCTGCTATGAGAAAAAAATTACATAATTTCAATATTTATTCTTTTTATTTTAAAGATCATGAAAAATTTAATGAGGACTTTAATGTTGCAAGAACAAATGCTAGTTTTTATAAAAATAATTTTATACCAATTGAAATTGGACATAATGAGTTTTCAGAAAATTCTGAAAAAATTGTTGATATTCTTGAAGAACCATCGGGCAATGACTGTTCTGTCTTAAATTATTCAATGTCTAAAAAAATTAATGAAAAGATTTTAATTACAGGAGATGGTGGTGATGAAGTTTTTACTGGCTATGATAAATATAGAAGTATTCATTTAATTAATTTTTTAAGAAAATTCAATTTTTTAAAATTTATCAACCTTAAATCAAAATACAAAAATTTAAACAGATTATTTTATAAAGATCCAAAAGATCTTTACTTAAGTTTTAGTCATCAAAATATTTTTAAAAATTTAAATTTATATTATAAAAATTTTAAGCTATTAAAACAAAATGATTTATTTTTAAATCATACAAAAAATTTAAAATTAAAAAATAATTTAAACTCAATATCTTTGATGGATCTAGATTTAATTATTCCAAACGAGTATTTATTAAGAAATGATAAAATATTCATGAATGAAGGAGTTGAGGTAAGAGTGCCTTTATTAGATTTAAATTTAATTAATAATTTACTTAATATTAATGAATTTAAGAAGTTTCAATATTTATTTAAAAGCAAAGGACTAATTAAAAAAATTTTTAAAAATGATATTCATAGAGTTGTTGGAAGGAAATGGGGCTTGGGATCACCTTATGCAAAATGGATGAAAGGACCTTTGCAAGAATTTTTAAAACAAGTACTGAGTAAAGACTACTACTCTAATTCAAAGAATTATTTTAATTTTGATGAAATTAATAAATTAATTTTTATTCATAAGGAAAAATATTATAACCCAAATCTATTATGGTCTTTAGCAATGATGCAAATTTTTTTAAGAAATTTTAAATTATAATTAGTATATTTTTTTATTTTTTTTTTTTATCTCTTTTATTATCGTATAATAATTTTGGTATAATTTTTGTTTAGATCCATTATTTTTTATTACGATGTCTGGATTTTTTGGTTTTTTAAATTCTATATCTACACCAACTACATTTTTAATTTTTTTTTCAATAGCTTTTTTATAAAGTTTTTTATAATCTCTTTTAATCAATATTTTCATTGGTACATCTATAAATACCTCAAAATAATTTTTTATATTTTTTCTACACCAATTCCTAAATCGCTGTGAGGTAATATTTGCTGATATGACAATATTTGTATTTTGATCTGATAGATACTTTACCAGGGATGTTAATCTTAATGCATTCTTGTCTCTATCTTGCAAAGTATATTTTATATCGTCTAAAAATATCTTTCTAAATTCATCTCCGTCAAAAAAAATAGTATTTTTTTTTATATTTTTAAATTTTTTAAAAAAATATTTTCCAAAAGTGCTTTTACCACTCCCTGAAATACCAGTTATCCAAATTACCACGATGTTACTTTAAAATAATTATTTCTTTTTACAAATATAAAGTGGAGATCTTTTAATTATTTGAAAATAACCTTTACTTTTCATTTCATTTTCAAATATTTCTTTATATTTTTCATAAAAATTATCTACCAATTTTATTCCTCTTGGTTCGACCCCTGAAGCGACAAATCCCATCAATATATCCCAATCTGTAACCTGAAGTTCTTCTTCTTCTACCCTTTTATCCATTTTAAAATAATTAGGAATTAATCTGTCAGCTATTTCCTCTGTAAAAGTATCAATTATCCTGTCTGTAGGAAAGTTTTTATCTAAATTCCTTCCTGTCTCATAAACATTCAGCATATGTTTTTCACTATTGGTAGTTATGCTGCAGAAAGAATTTGAATCATCTTTTAAACACTTCTGAAGATTGTTAAGAGCATTATTTTTATCTTGAGCATGATAAATAACATTGTGGCACATTACGATATCAAATTTGCCATAGTATTTTTCTAAATTTTCAACATCTGCAATTTCATATACTTTTGTTCCTTCAATATCTTTTGTATTTTCTATTTCTTTATCAACCATGGCTTGAGTAAAATCTGTGAATACCACATCTAGTTTAAATTGATTTAACTTCTGAACATTTTTTTTCCAAAAAACACCAGTTCCACACCCGACATCTAATATTTTAATAGGCTTATCTTTTGAAAAAACACTCATATCAAAATTATTTAATATCCATTCGTGAAATGAATATTTATTCCTTGTAAATTGGTGTATTTTAATTCTAGCTTCTAAATACTTTGTTGTACTATATTGTTTCTTTTTTAAATAACTTTTTGTAATTTCTTCTGGCATTAGATTTGAAATATCCTTTCTATGTTATTATTATCTCTTTTAAAATCTATAAAATTGTTTTTATCATCGAAATTTAAGAGATATATATCTGGCATTGTCATTGTTTTCCAATCATTAAATCCAAAGTTCATTTTAAAAAAAAATTTTAAAATAATTCCAATTAGGACTCCGTGGGAAATTATTACTAGGTCTTTATTTTCGTTTTTAAATTCATCAAAAATATCACTTAAAAATTGATTAATTTTATTAAAGTGATCTCTGTGTGATATACCTTCACTTACTTTAAAATTTTCATCTTCCCACATTTTTTCAATAATTTGGTGTTTTGATAAGTTATCATCTTTGGGCATATGAATTTCCTCAAGTTCTTTTTTTGCTGATATAATTATATTTTTATTAGTTTCTGCAAATGGCTTTATCGTTTGAATAGCCCTTTTAAAAGGACTTGTATAAATTTTAGCATTCTTAAGATCTATTTCGATCAACTTATTTTTTAGAGATTTGGCTTGAATAATTCCATCCTCATCAAGTTCTCTTTCATGATCTTTACCGGCCATCGCAGCTTTTCCATGTCTGATTAAAACTATTTTTTTCATTTTTTAAAAATTTTTTTCATTACTAAATAGTCTTTTTTACTATCAACTTCAGCCCATTTTCCAATGAATTTAACTCCCGAAATTAGAATTTTTTTATCTATAAGCTTTTGAAGAATATCTGTCAAATATAATTTACTAAACTTATTGTTGAAATCTTCTCTTAAACATGTTTTAAAATTTTTCCAACCTATGGGCTCAAACTTAAGCAAACCCATATACTGGCCTTGTATATCACTAATTTTATTTGTTTTTTTTCCTATTTCTAAAATATTTTTATTTTTTATCCTGAAAGTTTCTGCATCATCCAAAGGTTTTTTAAATCTTTTTTTCCATAATTTTTTCCAAAATGGGTCATAAGATACAGAGATTGAGCCTTTGTTAGCTAATAAATTTTTTAATGCTTTTTTTTCATAAAAAATATCTCCATAGGAAACTATACATTTGTATTTTTTTAACCAACTGTTGGCCTTATTTAAAGAATAAACCATGTTTGTTTTTTTCCATTTGTTATTATGAAATATTTTGAGAGAAAATTTTTCGAATTTATATCTTTTATAACCTGTCACTAAAGCTATTTTGTTTATATCTAGTTCATGGAAATTTTTTATCAATTTTTCAATTATAGTTTTATTTCCAATTTTAAGAAATGATTTTGGGTTTGAGGACAATTTTTTAGGTAATCGACTACCCCGCCCAGCAACCAAAATTATAGCTCTCATTGATAAAATACTTTTTTAAACTTCATTATATCAAATCTTTTGAAATCTTTATATCTCTCTGGATGCCACATGCATGCATATATTTTTTTTGTTCTAGATTGGATTGACTCAATATTTCCATCTAAAGATCTGAATTCAATAGAAAAATTTTTAGGACATTTTTTAAGTGAAAGATTGTGATAACTATTGACTTTAAATCTTCTTTTGTTTGAACAAACAGTGTGTAAAGTATTAACATGATTTTTAACTGGCTTTAATTTTACCTTAAAGTAGGAGCCAATAACTTGCATTCCTCGACAAATACCAAAAATGGGCATTCTTCTCTTTATTGAATAGTTAATTAAAAATTTTTCTGAATTATCTCTTAATTTATATTTGCCGATATCTTCACCTCCAGACAAGACAATGCCTGATAATTTTATTCTACGTAACCAAATGCTTAGTTTTATTAATGAAGTTTTTTTTGGTAAATCATAATATGGTATTGGCACTGGCACATAACCACATTTAGATATAAAGTTTAGAAGTCTAGTGTCCACCTGCGCTCTTAATTCACCAAATTTTGAAATTCCCAATCTCTGTGAAACACCAATTATTTTCATATAACTAATTTGAGTAAATTAAAGAAGCTGAACAATCAATAAATATTTCTTTTTTTTGATCACTAATTATATCTGAAAAAATTTGTTCCCCACAACCTATAACTGCAGGTATAGAAAGTTCTGAGCATCTTATTGCCATGTGGGAGTTAATTCCTCCAAATTTAGTTACTAAACCCAAAATTTTGTAAGCAAAAATCCAATCATATCCAGGATCAGCATTTTCAATAACTATTATTTTATTATCTAACTTTCTAATATTTTTTAATTTATCTAAATAAATATAATCACCTTCAATTTTTTTTCTTGTAACAAAATTTGGTTGATTTACTTGAAAGGGAACTACCCTTAAATTCGACTTATCGATTATTAATGATGGTAATTTAATTTGTTTATTAATATTTTGTCTATCTTTATTTCTATTTATTAAAATTTTTAAATCTTTTTTTTTAAGTTTAAGAAATTTTTTGTTTAGAAAATTATTTATATCTGTATTAGAAATATCTGATCGTGATATATTTTTTGTTTGTCCAAATTTAGCTATTATCTCCAGTATGAGACTTAAATATTTAGTGAATACAAATTTGCTATATTCCCTCAAAATTAAAGAGCTCTTAATATAATCTATAAATTGCTTACTATTCAAATTGAAGCTATTTGTTTTAAGCAATTTGTTAATATTTCTTTCTTCTTCTATAGATGTATAGAATGGTTTTGTTTTTTTTCTTCTTGCGTTAAATTTAAAATTTTTCATCTGATCATATCTTCTTGAGGCTATATCGTAAGTTCCTGGCCTTAAATGTCCATATTTTTTCATAAATTTTTTTTTTATTTATTCCTTTGGACTTCACTTTTGTTGAATCATTTAACATTTGAGATGTTATTGTATTTAAATTTTGTTCAAACGTATCTACTTCTTTTTTTTTTAAAACTTTTTTTTGTATTAATGAATTCAATAAAGACTTTGCTATAAATCCATGTCTTGCTAATATAGAAAAATTTAATGTTCCAATATCTCTACATTTTTTTATTAAGTAGTCTAAATTATTTATGTTATTTCTGTTGTCTTTTTCAAATTGAGAATTAAGCTTTTCAATCTCTTCACTGCAGTATGATATAGAATATTTTCCCTTACTTTCAATTGCTCTTTTGGTAAGCTTTTTTATTTCATTTAAAAAAAATATTTTTTCCTTTTTTTTCAAAATTTTATAAAATAATTTTTCTATTTTTTGATTAGAAGAAAAATCAAATGATGGAACTGATATTTCAAATTCTATTTTGTCATGCAAAAATGGAAATTTTTTTAAAAGATTTATTCCATGATTAACAATTTTTTTGCTTATACTACTCTTAATGCTTTTGGGTAAAAAAGAATATAAACTTAATCTAGTATCTATGTAGGGTTGCCCACAAATTATATGCATTAATTTATTTCCAGTAATGTTTTTATATCCCATGAAAGATCTAGCTTTTGCCCATATATTATCTGTTATTAAAAATTTATATAAAGAAACTGATAATTGATTTGGATATTTTCCAATTATCTCAACTGGGTTCCAGTCAGGCATATTGCCAAGTATAGTATTTGAATTAAAAATTTTATTTTTTTTTTTAAATATTTTATTTACTTTTTTTTCAGAATTAAAAATTAATGAATTAATTTCTTTATCTCTTTTTTTGTCCCACTTATTTTCTGTAGATATTGGTCTTGCTTGTAACAAATATATTTCTAATTTATTATTTATAGCAAATTCTATATCTAAAGCATCTAGTCCGATTTTTTTTTCTAAATCTTTTATGCAATCAATTAATTTTTTAAATCGTTTAGACTTAATCTGGTTGTTATATTTTTTGTATATATATAAAATTCTATTTGAATAATGGCCCAGTCCAGATGTGACCGTATTTGTCTTTCCCGTAACATCATCATAATTTATAACATAATAGTCTGACCCATTTTCAATATCTCTAGTAAAAGCAACACCGCTTGAATTAATTTGTGTAACCATCTCTTGCACAATAATTTGATTATTTAGATCTGACACTTTAGAGTAACTTTTTATTATTCTGTTAATGCTTGAAAAAAAATGTTTTTTACTATTTATATTTACATTTAAAATGCTTAAATACTTTCCTGCGCTACTTTGATTTGATAAATCTTCATCTCTGAATGATGATCTTATTGCTAATTTAGTTCTGGGAAATTTTTTTTTTAAGTCATTATAAATTTTATTTTTTTCTAATTTCCATTGCTTAGTAAAAAAAATAATAGTTTTTGGAATTTTGAATTTTAGATTATATCTTTTTAAATCGACTAAAACCTCACCTTTACTTTTTCTAAAAAAAAAATTCTTTCTAATCATTTAATTTATTTTTTATGTTAGATATAAATCTATAAAACATTATGAATTAACATAATTGAAGCATTTATATGACATTAACCCTGATAGGCATATTTTATTTTAATTTCTTAACTTTTTGAATTAAAGTGTATATGTAATCAAACTTTAAATGTCAAAATACATAATAGAAAAAATAAAGAGCAAGCAGATTACGATTTGTATTATAGGGCTGGGATATGTTGGTTTACCTCTCGCTTTCAGATTTCTTAATGAAAAAATAAAAGTAATCGGAATTGATAATGACTTAGAAAAATTAAAAAAAATCAAAGATGGAATTTCATATATTGAGAATAAAAAATTTAAAAAAAATAATTTTTATAAAGAATTCCAATCAAATGTTTCTTCCGATTATTCTAAAGCTAAACATGTAGATGTAATAATTTTGTGCCTACCAACCCCTCTTAACAAAGTAAATAATCCAGATATGAGTTTATTAAATAATTGTGTTAAAAAATTATGTAAATTTCTTAAAAACAACCAAACATTAGTACTCGAAAGTACAGTTTATCCTGGCGCAACTTTTGAACTATTTAAAATTATTAATAAAAGAAAAAGATTTTCTCTAGGTAAAAACTTTTATTTAATATTTTCGCCAGAAAGAGAAAATCCTGGGGATAAGTTATTTACATACAAATCAACTCCAAAAGTTGTATCAGGCCACTCAAAAGTATGTGGTTCAATAGGATTCCATTTATACAAATTAATTTCAAAAAAAGTCCATTTAACGAGTTCTTTAAAAGTTGCTGAACTTTCTAAATTACTCGAAAACACTTATAGATCTGTAAATATTGGCCTGGTTAACGAATTTAAAATTATTTCTAAAAAACTAGGCGTCAATGTTTGGGAGGTTATAAGCGCAGCTTCTACAAAAAATTTTGGTTTTAGACCATTTAACCCGGGGCCAGGTGTTGGTGGTCATTGTATACCAATTGACCCCATTTACTTATCTTGGTTTATGAAAAAAAAAAATTATAAAACAAAAATTATAGAGATTTCGTCAAGACTTAATTCTTCTATGCCAATTTATGTTAGTAATCAAATTTTTAACTACATTAAAAAGAGAAAAATAAGAACTAAAAAAATTTTATTTGTAGGAATTGCTTATAAAAAAAATACTTCTGATACAAGAGAATCTCCTTCAATAGATATGATAAAAAGATTTTTAGATAAAAAATTTAAAATTGAGTTTCATGATCCTTTTGTAAAAACATTTGATATAAAAAACAAGTTATTTAAAAAAAAATCTATTCCATTCGGAAAAATTACAAAATATAAAAACGATGGTTTTGTAATAATTGGAACCGATCATCAAAATTTAAATTATAAAAAAATATTGAAAAATTCTAAAATTATTTTTGATACAAGAGGTGTTTATAATAATTATAATTCTGAAAAAGTAATATTTGTTTAAATTAATTTATTTAAGACTTTTCCTAAATATATATCTTTTTTAGTATGAATATCTAACAACCCCGCATATCCACTATATGAAACAATTTTTATTGGCTTGATGTAAAGTTTTTTATTTTGAATTAATACTTTTTTTCTTGAAGCTAATGAAATACCACAATCTTCTCTATATATTGGTTTTCTTGTTTGTCTCGGTGAGTAACTCTCCCGTAATGAAGAAAGCATTTTTAATTTTTTTCCATGTTGAGACCAAAAATTTTTTTTCATTATATAGGCTGCAAATGAAGAGTTTAAATTCTTATTTTTTTTTAAATTTTTTATACATTTTTCCAAAATATTTTTTGGACGCAAAGGTTCTGTAATTTGAAGATAGCAAAAAATATCAAAGTCATAGTTTTTTTTAATCATCTGCAAAGCGGCATGCCTTAAGGCATCTAAAGAGGTGGCTTTGTCACTAGTTAAAAACTTGGGTCGTGGATATATGACTAAACACCTATTTTTTTTTGCAATTTTTACTACTTTGGGATCATCAGTAGAGATGATTATGTCTGTAACACTTTTGGTGCGTTTTGCAAAGTCGATGGTATGTTGAATTAAAGGTTTTCCCAAAAAATTATAAGTATTTTTATTCTTCAATCCTTTTGAATTTTTTCTTGCTAGTATAAAACATGGTAAATTCATTTTTTAAAATATCTCAATTTTTTTTATATTTTTTATATTTAATTTTTTCCCATAGTACATCCATACATGTTTATTACCTTTTTTAAAATTACTAATCGATATTTTATTATCTGATATTATTTTCCAATTAAAATATTTATAAAATTTAATCATTTTTTTTTTACATACTAAAAAAGAAATATATTTTTTTCTTTTTATAATATGATTACTCTTATTCATAATAAGATTTGAGAAACCTTGGTTTCTAAATTCATTTTTTATAATTATAGTATCAAAAATATAGGCATTATTTAAAACTTTTGTTTTTTGATAAATAAATTTTATTTTTTTCAATCTTAGGACATTATAACCGATAACATTCTTTTTATTATATAGTATTAAGTGTTTATCTAGATTTTGAATATTTTTTTTAAACCAAACTTTTTGACTAGAAAGAGAAAACTTATAATGACTTTTTTTTAATTTCAATATTTTAGAAAGCAAATTTCTATCCAGTTTTTTAAGATGCTTCACTTTTAATTTTAAATTAAATTTTCTCGATTTCAAAAACTTCCCTGGTTATCTCTCTAATGTTTATTTTGAATTTATTATTATTAATAGAATTAATTTTTTCAATTAATTTTTTTTTCTTAATAAATGTAGAAATTTTACGACTTTTTAATTTATTTTCACTTAAAAAAAAATTTTTGAAACTTAATTTTAGTTTACCCAAAAATGGAATTAGATAGTACTTAAAATTTTCATAAATGGAAAAATTTATTTTTTTTTCTTTTGTGACATTTAAGGTTTTTAATTCTTTAATTATACTTTCGTAGGCTGGTTTATTTAAGTATATTTCTTTGCTAATCAAAAAATTAGTTTTATTATTTTTCTTTCTAATATCATCTATATTATCAAAGCTTTTTATTTTTTTTGAAATTCTATAACATACATTTTTCTCTGAATTCAAAATTTTTCTTTTTGGTAAAAAATAATAAATAGGCTTATTTAAAAAGTATGCGTCTATAGAAGTTGAACATCCGCGATGTATCAAACCTTTAGATGATAATATCCATGGAACAATATCGTACTTATCTATTACTTTTACATTTTCAAATTGTTCAAAGACTTTCCAGGCTTTGTATGGTTGATCTGCGGGGTGAGGTCTAATTATAAGTTTAAATTTAGGATTTTTTTTTAAAAATTTAAAAATTGATTTTTTTAAATATTCAAAATCTGAAATGGACCTTTTAAATGTAAAATAATCATTTTTAGTATTTTTTGAATTTTTGAATTTTATCAATTCTTTGTCTAAATTTATCCTATAATTCAAACCTTCATTATCAAGTGTGCCATAATTTGAGGAAAACAAATAAAAATCACCATATTTCCTCTTTATGTCTTCCGTTTCAGTTGCAAAAATTTTTATATTTTTTTTTCTGTAAATATCATATTTCAACCAGCCTGTTGTGGATGATATTCTTTTAAAATATTGGTCAAAACTAATCAAATTTTGCATGATTTTTTTTCCAATTACAAAAAACTTATCAATATCCTCTAAATTTTTACATCTTCTTTCTATAGTTGATTTAATATTTGATACACCTACGCCCAGCTCTTCGTCTAGTACAACAAATTTTTCAAAGGCCTTTTTAATATTTTTAATATATTTTCTATTGCTAATAATTTGGCTTTTGTAAAAATAAATCCCTGATTTTTTACTATTAATTTTTTTTTTTATTATTTTATCAATTCCTGATTTAGTACCTAAATAAACTCTATAGTTATTTAATGCTGAGTAATATGCAAATAAAATTTTTGGATTTATTTCTCTAACTAATATTTCTACAGGTATATAAATATGTTTTTTCTTTTCCATTATTTACCATCTTTTTCCAAAAATATTTTACAACCGATTACATTAAAAATAAATTTACTTAAATGATTCGGAAAACTTTTTTTTGAAAATAGTTTTTGAAATTTATAATAATCAACAATTTGATAAATGTCAGAATTTTTATTAAGAACATATTCTTTAAAATTTTTATCTTTAAAATTAAAAATTGTTTCAATTGATGAATTAAAACCCATTTTTTTGTAATTCCATAAAATCTTATTATTTACAATTCTATTCATTGATTTTCTTAAAATAGATTTTTTAAATCCGTTTTTTATAAGATGCTTTGTTTGAATAGAAAATAAAAATTCAAATAATTGTTTATTTATAAATGGGCTCCGATTTTCTATAGAATTTCTCATTGAATTTAAATCTTCATCATATAAAATCTGAGGTGTATTTTCATAAAAAATTTCATTTAACATCCGATTCCTAAGAAGATTTGAAGAGAACTTTTTCTCTGTAAATTTAAATTTTTTTCTCTTTTTTAAAAAAATTTCTAAAATATCGTGATTATCATAAATATGTGATCTATAATTTGGATTCTTACTATATAAATTATATTTTCTAAAGTAAGGATTTCTTATACTTGGCATAACATTTTTTTTCCAGTGTTTGATCTCATCAGTAAGATATTTTTTATCTAATATACTTGAAAAAAACTGTAAATGATGATCAAGATAACCAGCATAAATTTCATCGGCCATTGTACCGTTTATGCATACTTTTATGCCATCTTTCTTAATTTCCTTCATGAGCAAATAATGATTTAGTTGAGCAATAGAAGTTAAGGGTTTTTCATGGTAATAAATAATCTCTTCCAAAGTTTGTAAATTATTTTTAAACTTTAATTTAACCTTTTTATTATCACACTTAAGGTCATTAACTATTTTGTTTATATTTTTTCTTTCATCATATCTTTCGTCATCATCTATTATTGAATATGTCTTAAATTTTAGATTTAAAATTTTTGAAGCTATTGAAACCAGTGATGCAGAATCAACGCCTCCACTTAAGGTAAAAGCGATTGGCACATCTGATCTTGTAGTTTTTTTAACTGCATCGGTTAATAGTACTTTTGCTTTATCTATTATTTCAACTTCGCTAAGTTTGTTATCTGTTTTGATTTTAGGCTTCCAGTATTTATTTATTTTAAAATTATTTTCAGAAAAAATAATATTACAACCTGGTTTTAATTCCTTAATATCTTTAAAAAAAAGGTTGTTATCTTTTTTAAGAAACTTATAGCCATAGTTTAAAAAATCTCTTAATTTACTGTAATTGACAATTAAATTTTCACTTAATAAAGATTTAATAAATTTTATTTCTGACCCAAAATAAAAATTGTTATTTTTCATTAAATAAAATAATGGTTTTTCACCAAATCTATCCCTGGATATGAATAATAATTTTTTTTTTTTATCAAAAATTGCAAAACTCCACATACCTTCAAAATATTCAACACATTTAGTACCATAAGTAATATAAGATTTTAGTAAAACTTCTGTGTCAGACTGAGTTTTAAACTTTACTCCTTTATTTATTAAATTTTTTTTTATATCTAGATGATTATAAATCTCCCCATTAAAAACAATTGCAAACCCATCACTTTCAAAAGGTTGGTTAGATCTTGGTTCTAAATCAATGATAGATAATCTTGAATGTAAAATATATAATTTTTTATTTTTAATCTCGTACTCTTTATATGATTGATGGTCTGGACCTCTATATTTCATTAAATTTAAAGTACTGATTAACTTAGAACGATCTAACTTTTTATTACCAAAAAATCCTGAAATTCCACACATTATATTTGCAGTTTCATATTTTAATCACTTATTTTTTTTAGAAATACCTGGTACCCAACAAATAATATTTCAATTTTATTATTATAATTTTTAATAAACTTTAATATACCACCAATTACATTTTTCTTTTCGCTTTCATAGCCGAGCTTTTGCATCTTGTCCGTCACTATAATATCGTCTAGTTTATTTCTTAAAAAATCATCAAATATTATCATTCCATTAATTTTTAATATTTTGAAAGAATTTATAGCATCTTTGTAAACTTGATCTGCATAATGACTTCCATCAATATAAATCATGTCATATAGATCATTTTTATTAATTTTTTTATTAAAATAATTATCTGAAGTCATTTTAAAAAAATTATATCTCCCTACGAAACTTTTTAAATTAAAGTTAAGATTATTTTCAACATTAGTAAAATTATCAGATTTATACTCGTCCGATCCTTCAAAAATATCTACACAATCAATTTTTGTATTTGGAAAATTTTTTAATAAAAATAATGCAGACATCCCTTCGTATGATCCTATTTCTAAAATTTTATTAATTTTTATATCTTTGTTTTTATCAAATACATGCATCCAAATAGGTATATTTTTTGTGAACCAATTTCTTGAAAATTTTAAATTATTAATTTCTAATTTAAATTGCTCTATTAAATTTTTATATTTTGAATTAAGCCTAAAAATTATCGTAAGATAATTATAAAAAAATTGAAAAATTAGTCTCAATCTTTGATTAAAATCTAAATATATTTTAGAAATTCTTATTACAAAAATTAATTTAATATATAAATAATAAAAATTATTATAAAAATAAAAATAAATTTTTTTCATTTAATTTAATAAATTACTTGTTTTTTTTTTGTAATATAAAATTTTTTCCTGAATACTTGTGATATAAAAAACTTGCTAAGTTTTTATAAAATTTTTTTTCATACATTTTATAGAAACTATAATTTTTTACATTAGTAAATTTAAATTTTTTTTGAATATAATTGATTGAGCCTTTAGTAAAAATATTTATATGCTCAAGTGGTGTCGCTTCATCTTTTTGTGCAAAATAATTATTATTAAGCTTATTTTTAAAGTCAAATCCTGAAGGAATTTTAAATATTATATATCCATTATTTTTTAATAGTTTGCTTAAATCATTAATTACTTTACCGGGCTCCGTTAAATGCTCAAATGTTTGATCACTATAAATTAAATCAAATTTCTTATTAAAATTTTTAAGCTTTCCTGAACTTTTTATTTTAAACTTTGTTAAATATTTTCGCCTTATTTTTGAAATTTCAACAGCAGATATATTTTTATAACCATTATTTTTTATAGATTTAACCCATGCTCCCAGACCAGCACCATATTCCAGAATTCTGATATTTTTATTTTTAAATATTCTATTAATTAAATCAATTTCAGCATTCCATTTAAAAATATCTTTGCTCAAGGCATCTTTGTGATCAATATAATCATTATAAAATTTATAATTATATTTTTTGTTTAAAATATTTTTTTGAAAAATAAAATGACATTTTTCACACTCAGAAATTTCATAAAATCTATTATTCAAAATTTTCATCGGAAATTTTGTGTTTAAATGAGTCTTAAAAAATTCTTTAGTTTTTATATCATCAAATTTTTTTGAGAATATTATTTTTACTTTTTGAGAATAGCAAAGAGGACAACACTTTCTTGAATCAAAAAAAGTATTTTTTACCATTGTAGATAATTTTTTAATTGTTTTTTTATTAATTGATATTCATTTTTAGATAAAAATTTTTTTGATTTGTAAACATTTGATCTGGAAAATTTAATATCAAATGAATTTAATGAATTTTTTTTAAAGTTATTTTTTTCTTTGATATTTAAAAATCTACAAATTCGTTTATTTTCTCTTTTAAAGTTTAAAACAAAATTTTCAAATTTTACTACTAATATTCTTTTATCTTTCAAAATTTTTTGAAATTTATAATTTGTGAAATTATGTTTGTACCACTTAATAAATAATTTTACATCATACGAAGGTGTCGAATTAGCTTGTCTCATTTTCATGCCACAAAAAATATCTCTTGGATCTCTTAAAACACAAATAATTTTTGGATTTTTGTAATATTTCGATGATTCTATTGGATCAAGTATTTCTGCTCCATTATTTAAAACCAAATTTTCATTTCTAAATCTATATTTGGAGTTAGATTTTATAACATTAGATATATACTTTTTTGCCTCTTTTATAAATTTTTCTTTGTTCACTGGTAAAATTATAGGAAATAATTTCTGAGTGTGAAAAACATTGGTATTAGAAAATGCTGCCCTCAATCTTATACTAATTTTTTTATCTAAACCTACTGTAACTGCTTTATAATGAGGAAATCCATAATAAGTTAACTTTGATATTTTTTTTAAAAAAGACCTCGTATTATCAATAAGTTTTTTATTATATAATTTTTTCTTAACACCTGGAGAAATAAAAATTTTATATTTTTCTAATTTGTAAATATATTTTTCAAAATTTTCGTATGCAAATGTGGGATGAAGCAAACTGTCTGAACTATAGAAATTTTTGAAAAGATAGTGTAAGCCCATAGGGTCAGAAATAATTTTAAATTCATTTGTTCCAAATGGACTTGTAAAATCTTTTCTGCTCGATAAATAATCGCTAACAGCGCCGCTTCCACTACTCCATGTGCCTAAAACAATTACAGTTTTTTTCATAAAGTAATTTATCTTTTTTCTAATGTTTGAAGTGTATCTTTTAAAGAATAATGCTTTACCTGCACATTTCTAAAACTCCAAATAAAGTCATTGTCTTGGTAAATACTTTTGTAAAAATCACACGATTTACAAACCGCAGGAAAATCATTTTTTTCCTGTCTCATAATAAGATCTTTATATTTTTTGTTTTTTAAACTTATTATTTCTTTCAATTTATTAACTTTCAAATCACCTATTGCTAGTGTAAAATTTGCATCTCTGCAGGCACACGCATTTACAAGTCCATTTGCCCCAACTATCATCCTTGAATAAATCAATGAACAAGATCCAATTTTTTTCTTTTGTGTGTCGTTAAGTTTAATATCTAATCCCTTCACATCTTCATCTTTTACAATTCCACCCCAGTTATTGAATTCAGAATTTTTGCTATATTCTACATTTTTTATAGAAAGTATTTTTTTTAAAATTTCTGAAAGTTCACTCTTTGAATCATTAAGTTTAAAATTTTTTTTTGCTCTCTGAGATATCTCGATAGTCAAATTTTTATTTTTATTTTTTAATAAACACTCATAAAAGAAATTAAGATTATTAATTAATTTATAATATGAACTTTCGGCTCCACCTGAGAAGGATTGATAGCTATCTTTATCGTGTCCATAAATACTTATTCCAAAATTTTTCAATTTATTTAAATCAAAAATTTTTGTTATTTTATCATTATTAAGAGGTATAAAATTTGTATAAAAATAGTAGCTTTCTAGAATCTTTTTTTGATCCAAGTACTGAAATTTTTTAAAAATTTCCTTATCCATAAAAATATCACCAGTTTGTGGCGTTAAACCTATGTTCTTATATCCAATCTCAAGAGCTTGATTGACAACTTCAACAAAAAAATCATAAGACATTGTTTCGTGCGGAACTACCTCTAAATCTCTTTTTTCATAAGCACAGAATTTACATTTAAGATTACATCTACTTGTGGTCTCAATATTCAGATTATTTAAAACATCTGGAATTTTTTGATTTTTAAATAAATAATTTAGTTGAGCAATTAAATTTTTAATAAACTTTTTCATCTTATATCTACATTTTTTACCAATTAAATTTTATATTCATATAATTTATTTTAATTAAGTACATAATTTTTGTAGCTTTTTTGTGATTTTAATACAAAAAGATAGTAAAATTATTGAACTTTTATTTTTTAAACAATTAAGTGCTTAATAGTCTTAAATTATCGGACAATTCTCTAATTTGAATTAAATCATTCATATCCATACTGCCAGTGTGCCCGGGCGAAGTTTCTATATTCATTGCTTTATTATTACTGAAATGTTTTTCTAATATTGTTGCTCCTTTTGATACAGCGAATAAACATGCGCTTATACCTATTGAATGATCACTATATCCAGAAAAAAAAGATGTTTTGAAATCTGGCATTTTGATTTCATAAAGTGGTGTTGGATATTTTGAAACACAATATAAATAAGAAATATTTTTGTTATCATTAAATGGCTTTCCATTTTTTTGATAATCATACATGCCGAGAGAAACAATTGTTTTTTTGTTTAAGGATATTATCTTTTCACACAATTCTTTATCAGTCACACTTCTGCTGGCTATTTTATAAGTTTTAAATTTAAGTTCAGAACACCAATCGACTCTTTCTAAATCAAAAATTGACGCTGATAACTCTATACCTTGAAATTTACAAAATTCATCTATTTCCACAAGTTCATCTTTTGTTATATCTAAGTGGGTTCTTTTATTGTCTCCCCATAATTTTTTACTATCATAAAGTTGGAGTTTTACTATATCTGCTCCACCAATTTTTGATTGGATTATCATTCTTTTAATTTCACTCATCGACCCATAGTGTTGGGGATGTATTTCAGAAATAATTGTTAAGTTTCTTAGTTTAGTATTAGTTTCCATATTTAAAAATATTTTTTAAATTATCTTTGTAGTAAATATCAATAGCATCGTCAATAAAACTTGGAAGACTCTAATCGAGACTTATGTTTTTTAATAATCAAAACATTATTGTATGTTTTTTGCAGAAGTTCGGAAGGTTTCACTTACCTTAATTAATTGTTCAAATGTCCCTTGCTGTTTAAGTTCACCTTTTTCTAATAGAAAAATATTATCGCATTTTTTCACGGTACTTAGACGATGGGTAATTAATATAATTGTTATTTGATTTCCTAGATTGTTAACTGCATCCATCACCGCTTGTTCAGTAATATTATCCAATGCATTTGTTGCCTCATCTAAAATTAATAATTGAGGATTATGATATAGTGCTCTAGCAATTCCTATTCGCTGTCTCTGTCCACCAGAAAGTCTTATACCACGCTCACCCACTGTAGTTTGATAATTCAACGGCAATTCATTAACAATAAAATTATGAACATTTGCAATTTTAGCAGCACGCTCAACTGCATTTTGATCAATATGTTTTGGGTCTCTTCCCAAAGCAATATTGGCAGCAACAGTATCATCAGCTAAATAAATCTGTTGAGGCACATAACCAATAGAGCGCTGCCAAGCTCTAAGATTATTTTTGTTAATAATTTTGCCATCAACTTCTAATTTACCCTGTTCAGGTTCAAGAAGTCCCAAAATAATATCTACTGTTGTTGTCTTACCACTTCCTGTAGGACCAACTATCCCTATAGTAGAAAAAGCAGGAATGCTAAGATCTATATCTTTTAAGGTTGTTAACGCAGAATTGGGGTAGTGATAAGAAATATTTTTCAGACTGATAGCCTTCTTAAGTGGCAAGATATCTTTATCATTATTTGGGTTAGGTGGTTGCAAATTAATTAAATCATTATAAAGAGCGTCGAGAGCTGGACCTGTAAAACGTAGTGCAGTAATTGCGCCATAAATTCCTTGAAGTGCGGGCATCAAACGATAGCCTGCAAATGCATAAAGCGAAATGATAGGTACAGTATTAGAAAAATCACCAGTCTGGGTCAAAAAATAAAGTATTATTAACAACATACCGCCAAAGGCTATAGCTTCAAGTATAAAACGTGGTACGTTGCTTATGATAGACGATGTTGCTATATGTCTAGCCATAACTCTTGCTGGATGAGAAAATCTCTCAATATAAGTTTGTTCAAGCCCTCCTAATTTTATCTCCTTAACGGCACCAAAAGCTTCACTTACAGCTTTAAAACGAAACTTATTAGTTCGCAAACGCTCTTCTCCTATTCGTGAAATGAAACTACGGGTAATTTTGTAAATTAGACCATATGCCAAACCAAATGTTAAACCAACTATCAAAACAAGTTTTGGATCAACTAGTATTAACAATGTTAAAATTGCAACTGTAACAGCGGTTTGTACAATTAATATTATAATTTGTTTTAAGGCACCATTTACAACTGCACTAACTTCAGTAAGAATAGTCTTACCAAGATCAGCGCTATTACGATTTAAAAACCAACTGTAAGGCTGGTTTAAATAACCCTCAACTACACGCCTTCCAATAGTATACTGCCTCATTTCAATAAAACGGACTTGTGCGTAAATTGATAATGCTTTGAAGCTAAGTGACAGAAGCAACATTACAAATACGACAATTCCTAGTAAGAATAAAAACTCTCTGCTGTTTTCAACGCCAAACATCATACTTGAAGTCTGAAAAGCAGTATTTAGCATAGAATTAGTCTCAATAACCTCTGGATTAGCCAATACAGCCATGAAAGGCACGATTGAAGCAAGCCCAGCCATTTCTAATAAAGACATTATTAAGACAATACACAAAAGCAAACCTGCGCGTTTACGCTCTCGGAGCGTTAGTAAATATATAAGTTTTCTTAAATTTTTCATTTAGGTTTTTATTTAAATCAACAGTTAACTTTAAATTTACATTAATAAATAACTTTTCAATAAGATTTCTTATTTTTTAAATAAGGCGTTTTTATGCTTAACATTTTAATAATTTAAAATCTAACATATATTATTAAATATTTTAATTATATCTAAATATTTTTTTATGAAGCTTTTTTGTGTAAATCTGCAAAGAAAGAAGATCTACTACTTTTGTCAAAGTAAGCTATAAATATAGTTGATGCATAATAAAAGGTTTATAAATATAGATGATACCTTCCTTGTCAGAGAAGGCATGGAGCATAAAGTTCTCAATCAATGCTTATCATTTGTTATAAATCAGAGGGGATCTAAAAGGAGCTTCCTTGAGAAAGCATACAAAAACAATATATCTGAGAACATAGAACTATCTCAAAACGTATATGATGAAGGAGTAGATATTATTGTTAAGAGAAAAATTAACAAAGACTATAAGTTTTTAAATCTAAATAAATCTTTAATATTCTACAAATATAAAGAAAGGAAAGGTTTGAATTTAGACAAGATTGATAAATTTCAACTCAGTAAAATTAAATTTTTTCCTCAAACTTATCTATCTGGTGATTTTATTTTTCAGCAATTAGCTAAGGGTATTTATTATCGACCAAATAAATTATCAGATTTTAATTCACCTTTATTAACTAATATCGCTCAGGTTATCAGTGTTTTGTCCTCGCTAAAGAATGATGAAGTTAAAATTTCTAGCTATCTAGACCAATTTGAATTTTCAAATAAGGAAGACTCTTTGAACTCTAAAATTATTAACAATTTTATTTTATTACTTAAAAAATATCAGAATGAAAATATTAGAACAACCCTGACTCACGGAGATTTCAAATTTGAACATTTTTTTACGTTGGACAATCAATTAGAGTATGTGGTTGATTGGGAAAATGTAGATCTAAGATCAATTTTCTTTCACCTTCTAAATTTTTTTGTACCATGGTTTGTTAATCGATCCTATAATTATTCTCAGATTAAAAATTATATTCTTAAATTTATTCAAGATTTTTTACCTCATTTGCATAAATACATCTTAGATAAATATGACCTTTACTTTTCTGTTTATGCTCTAGAAAGATATACGCGTTTATCTAGCGCAAGATCTTTTGGGTTTGATTTAGACGCAGCATATAAAAGATATAATTTACTTCTCAAAAATATATCTGAAGAGGTCTTTTCTAAAAATTTAGATATCTCAGTTGCTAAATAAATTTTTTCAGTTAAAAGAAGATTAATGTCAATTTTTTTTATTGCAGAACTAGGAATTAATCACAATGGTGATATGAAAATTTGTAAGCAGTTAATAGATTTAGCTGTTACTGCTGGTTGTGACGCTGTAAAATTTCAAAAACGAGATATAGATTCTGTTTATAGTAAAGAATTTTTAGATAGTCCTAGACAAAGTCCATGGGGCAATACTCAAAGAGATCAAAAAATAGGTCTTGAGTTTAATAAAGACGAATATCAAGAGATTGATAATTATTGTAAAAAAAAAAATATTGAGTGGTTTGCTTCATCCTGGGATTTAAAAAGTCAACAATTTTTAAGAGAATTTAACTGTAAGTATAATAAAATTGCATCTGCGATGTTGGTAAATCTTGAATTACTAAAAATGGTAGCAGAAGAAAAAAAATATACGTTTATATCCACTGGAATGAGTACTTTGGAAGATATTGAAAAAGCAGTAAATATTTTTAGAGAAAAAAGTTGCCCATTTGAATTAATGCATTGTGTGTCAACATACCCAATGAAAATATCTGATGCAAATTTAAATACAATTAAAACACTTAGAGAAAAATTTAAATGCAATGTTGGCTACAGCGGTCATGAAACGGGGTTAACTATAAGTTACGCGGCAGCAGCTATCGGTGTATCTTCTATTGAACGCCATATAACGTTGGATAGAGCTATGTACGGATCAGATCAAGCAGCCTCAGTATCTACCCAGGGAATATTAAAGCTTGTAAGGGAGATTAGAAAAATAGAAATTGCAATGGGCGATGGGGTAAAAAGAGTTATTGAAGAAGAATTACCGATAGCTAAAAAATTAAGAGAACATTTAAAATAATTTATAAAAAACTATCTTTTTGATATCTTTCTGCTGGATCTCCTGCCAAAACTCTGTTCCAGTTTTTTTTCCAAGTAGATCTTTTGATTATAAATCCAGATTTAAAATGATTTTTCTTCTTTAATGCTAATTCAAAAATATAATTTTTTAAATCTTTTACATTTTCTTCAAAATCATTATCACATGGAATTGTTTTTACTTCACTGAATTCTTCAAGAAGACTAATATAATTTTTTCTTTTACTAGTCATTTCTTCAATGGTATGATTATCTTGAATTTTTCTTTCAATAGAAGCTTCAGGTCTAATATCTAGATAAAAAAACCCATCTGGAAAAGGAAAAAACTGCTCTAAAGGTAAAAATTTATTTTTTTTATTTGGAAACTCTCCTCTAAGTTTATCTGTAATATATCTTTCAAAAATAGTTATACCATAACCTGAATCGGCAAAAGCCATACCAATTCTGTATTTTACATACTGATCAAATATATCAATGGATTGACCCAGAAATGATAAAATTATTTTTAATAATGGAATTTTTTTAATTACAAAAGAATTTATAATTTTCCTTAAATATTTTTTCATATACCTGGTAAATGAAAATATAGGTTTGTCAGACTTCATATTAATAAAAGCTGGGTCTATTTTGCTAAAATTCTTAATTATATAATCACAAATTGTTGTTTTGCCGGCACCATCATTTCCGACAATTGCTATTGCTGGCAAAGGATTGTGACTCTTGGGCCACTGTGCAAATGAGCCAAATAATAATGCATAGATAAATTTTTTTGATTTCAATAAATTTTTAAATTCTAATTTTCCTGCAAATACTTTTCTTTTATTTTGACGATTAATTCTTTTTTTTGTCCAAAAATTCTTAATATCATTATCTAGTTCAAAAGTTTGAAAATCATATTCAATTAATTTTTTTATCCAAATATTTTCTTTTGGTAAATTTTTTGAAGTTAAATGTAAAATTTCGTTAAGATCATTAGCATCAATAGAGTTCAAGATTTTTTTAAGTTTGTATAATTGCTCATATGAAAAAACAATTCCTTGTGAAAAATATTTAACTAATTTGTAATAAATGATTGCATTTGATTTAAAATGTTTAAGATCTGTTTTTTCACAATAAATTGCTTCATCAAAGTTGATTTTATTCAAGTTTTTTGTATACGGAGAAAAAATATTCAAATTATCTACGTCTAAATTAATCAAGTCAGAAGACTCTTTATGATTAATTAAAAATCTATAACACCCCTCTTCTCTTTGATGGAAAATAAAATTCTCCTCATTATTAATATCTAAGAATTTATTCTCTGAAATATAGAAAGTGTCAATATCTCTTCCACTAAAATTTTGAAAATGATTACATTCATGAATCAAAATTGAATCACAATATTTAACAATTTTAATTATTGTTTTTTTAACTTTGCTAATAATTTCTTTGTTTAAACTATTTTCTTTTTGAGAATGAGTAACATTATTATGAAAAGGAATTAAATCAAACTTTTTTTTATTTATCATAATTATTTTTTTACTTATCAGTTTTTAATTTGTGAGTGATGTAATTACAAAATTAAATTATTTTAAATTATTGAAAAAGTATACATAATTATGAAATTATGGTATAAATAAATTAGTTAAAATACTTATCAATATTTAATAGACAACTTAGATGCAAAAAAAATTTAAAATACCATGGAGCGGAAGATCACATTTTTTTTCATCTAAAGAAAAAAGGGGAATAATAAAAATTTTAAATAAATCTGATTATTTGTCTCAAGGTGAATGGCTAGAAAAATTTGAAAATAAATTTGTTAAATTTTTAAATTCTAAAGGAAAAGCCTATGCTGTTACTAGTGGCGCAAGCGCAATTGAGTTGGCAGCAAGCGTGTTAAAGATCAAACCTTCAGATGAAATAATTGTACCTTCTCATACTTATTGTGCATCAGCGCTACCATTTGTACGTTACAATGCAAAAATAAGATGGGTCGATATAAATAAAGATGATTTTACTATTGATGTTGAAAATTTAAAAAAGATAGTAAATAAAAATACCAGAGCAATAGTTGCAGTTCATTTGTACGGATTGCCTTGCGAAATAACTAAAATCAAAAAAATTTGTAAGGAAAGAAAAATAATTTTAATCGAAGATTGTGCCCAATCATTAGGTTCAAAAATTAAAAACAAATATGTTGGAACTTATGGGGATATGTCAATATTTTCTTTCCACCAACAAAAAAATATGACTACTTTAGGTGAGGGTGGAATGCTAGTAGTTAATAATAAAAAATTTCAAAAGTATATTCCAGGATTAAAACACAATGGTCATAGGGCTTATTCTAAAAAAAAAAAGTACTGGAAACCTGCGATGACTAATGTTTATGAGGATTTAAAAGAAGTAACTCCATTTAATTTTCCTATGACTGAAATCCAGGCATGTGTTGGATATCATTTATTGGATAGAGTTAAAAAGTTAAATAAAATAAGAAATCAAAGGGCAAAAAAAATAATTAAATCATTAAAAGAATTTAAATTTATAAAATTTCAAAAAACGAAAAAAAGTTTTTACAACTCTTACCACTTGTTGCCAGCATATTTTGATAAAAATAAGATTGATTTTTCAAGAGATAAATTTATAGATATTATGAGTAAAAATTATGGCATTCAGATAATAATTCAATATCATCCGCTTGATAAATATCATTTTTTTAAAAGAAAATATAAGTCGAATAATGATTTAAAAAATACATACAATTTTTATAACAACATGTTTTCTATACCTTTTCACGTTTGGATGTCAGAGAAACAATTTAATTATTTGATCTCAAGTTGTAGAATTGAACTAAAAAAAATTAAATATCTTGAAAAATAAAATTTGCTTAATTTGCTGTAGAGGTGGTTCAAAAACTATAAAAAATAAAAATATTAAAAATTTTGCAGGTAAACCTCTTTTGAGTTGGATTTTAGAAGAGGCACTGAAAAGTAAAGTATTTGATAAAATAATTTTGTCTACTGACTCAAAAAAAATTCAAAGAATTGGAAAAAAATATGATATTTTAATTCCAGGATTAAGGCCTAAAAAATTAGCCAAAGCAAGTTCAAATCAATTTGATACCCATAAATATATTTTTAAAAATTTAAATATTAACGATAAAAATTCAGTTGTTTGTGTTTTGAATAATAACCCATTTATAAATTATAAATTAATCAAAAAAAGCTATCAAATTTTCAAAAAATTTAACTATAAAAAAATTATAGCAGATTATTCTAAGGTTGATGGTGATTATATTGCTTTTAAACAATTTTTTTTTAATAAAAAAAATATTAGTTTTGTTAACAAAAAAAAATTTTTGAATTTAAAACTTAATAGACAAGAATTGAAAAGTTTTTATACATATATATTTAATATTAGGTGGGGACGGCCTTCGGATCTTATTAATTATAAAACTTTTAAAAAAAATTTATCAGATAATGGTCATGGATTAGAAATATCCAAATTAGAAAATTTTGATATAGATGATATGGAGGATTGGAAAATAGCAGTTAGTGTTTTTAAATCTTTACAAAATGATAAATAAAAATAACTTTAAAAAAAAAGTCGCAATTACCCAGGGTAGACACCTAAAAGTTATTAATAAAAGAATTCAATTATTTCCAGAAAAAAATTGGAAAAATGAATTAAAATTATTTAATCATACTAAATTAAGATTTATTGAGTGGGTTGTTTCAAAAGAAAATTTTAATAAAAATCCAATTTGCCAAATTAACGGACATAAGATTGTAAATAAATACCTAAATAAAAATAAAATAAAATGTAGATCAATAGATTTAGATTTTATTGTTAAAGAAAACCCTTTGGAATTTTCTGAAAATAAAATAAAGATTTTTATAGAAAAAATCGAAACTATATCAGCAAACTCTTCTAAAATTGGGATTAAATATTTAATATTTCCGTTTTTAGAAAACTCTTCACCTAATAAAAAAATAAAACTCAATAAACTTGTTTTATTATTAAATGAGATAAGAAAAAAAATTTCAAAGAAATTATTTATATTAATAGAAACTGATTTACATCCAATAATATTATTAAGATTCATAAAAAAAATGAAAAAAAAAATTTTTATCAACTATGACTTAGGAAATAGTGCGTCAAAAAACTACAATTTTGAAGAAGAGAAAAAATATTTTAAATTTGTAAAAAATATACACTTAAAAGATAGAGTAAAAAATGGTCATACGATTAGATTTGGTCATGGAAATGCAAACTTTAAAGAATTATTTAATTTTTTATTAAAAAATAAAAATAATTATGACTTTACTCTTCAACCTGCTAGATCAAAATGCAATAAAGATATAAAAGAAATTAAATTAAATATAAAATATATAGA
>MDTA01040678.1_pt1 | contig 32705 bp, 28 predicted proteins | sample 811151 | NCBI WGS metagenome assembly MDTA01 (sample SAMN05326648, study PRJNA326480) | marine metagenome | isolation source: seawater | place: Indian Ocean: South | collected 2010
CCGTGCATTCCCGGCATGCCGCCGTGACCGCCATGTCCACCCGGCATACCGTGCATTCCTGGCATGCCGCCCTGGCCGGGATGTCCACCATTTCCAAAGTGTCTCATCATGCGACGGCCATCTTCATCCTCGATGACCATCGAGATCTGAACATCGGAATCCGAGTTCCTGGATCTGCCGTGTGCTTCTGACATCATGTGACCGATGTCGAGAACCATGTGGCCTGAGACCTGGCCGCCGGTCAACTCACCCATGTCCAGCTCGATGACGTGGTGATCCTCGTCTTCGTGATCATGATCATGGTCATGGTCTTCATCCCCGAAGCTGAATGAAAAGGACTTCTCGATCGTCTTCGAGAACGCCCTTGATGGCTCGCTCGGATTCGTGTCTTCCGAGTTCATGGCAAGCAGTGGAACTGCGACGAGTGTCAGAATGCCTGCAGGAATGAATAGACGCATGGTGATAGCCCTTTCTCCGAGCATGCTGGAAAAGTCATCGATACCCGGCGATGAGATGATAGCCCGTCTACGGAGTGGGTTCCGAACCGGGAGCCGCCAGTCTCTCGATGCCGATCCGAGAGACCTGTGTCGAGGTTGTCTCCATGGCGGTCAATCGGATGCCATCCACTTCCCAGGTCTCACCCTGTTCCGGTACATGGCCCAGGCACGCCATCAAGTAGCCACCGATCGTGTCGAATTCCTCATTCTCCGGGAGCTCGAGCATGAGTTCCTCATTGAGGTCATCGATATGGAAACGTCCGTCGACTTCCCAGAGGTCCTGACTCACAAGTCTGATTTCAGGCTCTTCCTCGACATCGCCTTCATGTTCGTCCTTGATCTCACCAACGATTTCCTCAAGGACATCCTCGATGGTGACGAGTCCGGCCGTACCCCCATATTCATCGACGACAATGGCCATGTGGACTTCACTTCGCTGGAAGTCGGCAAGCAGATCCGCCACGACCTTTGTTTCCGGAACGACAATCGGAGCACGCAGCAATGGTCGCAGTCGGAAGGTTGCGGGATCCTCTCCAAGGAAGGGGACCAGGTCCTTGACATAGAGGATGCCGACGATGTGATCGAGATCCTCTTCGTACACGGGAATGCGGGAGTGACCTTCCTGTCCGATGAAGGATTTGATCTCGTTGAGATCATCGGTCATCTCGACACCCTCGATGTCGGTTCGAGGTGTCATGACCTCACCCACATCCGTACTGGTGAATTCGACGACGTTCTCGATCATCTCGGCAGTCGACTCTCCGAGTCCACCTTCACGCTGCGATTGTTCCACACTACGAAGAAGTTCCGCTTCAGCCTCGGACTGTTCACCGTTTCTCGCAAGGGTCGCGCCACTCAGTCGCTTCACGATCTCATCGACGAATCGAGCAATCCATCCGAAGATCGGACCCACCAGCGCACAGAACCTGAGAAGAGGCAGGGCGATGGTCACCAGCGGATGTGCAGACCATCGAGCCGCAGCAGCGGCAACGACACCTACCATCAACCAGAGCAGGGCGACACCGGTCGATACACCGACGAAAAAGCCGGCCGTCGAGAAGTCATCCACACTGCCTGACAGATCGTATGTCCAGAGGCACAGAAAGGTCGTCGCCATCAGAACTCGCAGGAACGATACGCAGACGGTGACATCCCCCAGCCGATCTTCAATCGGCTTCCACAGATGCGATCGGTGACGCATTTCAAGCGCTCGTTCAACCGCGACACGCGCACCGTTGCGAAGTGTCAACTCGATGATGGCCATCCAGGTCGTCAGGATCGCAGCCAGCAAGGGCAGCAGCCAGGAGAGGAAATCATTCATGATTCTTCACCCCTCGCGTAGACCGGATCACGACCAATCGCCTGGAGCAGTCGATCCTCCTCGCGATGCATGGCCGCCGACGATGTCTCATCCTGATCATCATGGCCGCAGCAGTGAAGAAGACCATGAATGACATACAGAAGCAGTTCGTCAACAACACCGTGACCACGAACCTTGGATTGACGCTCGGCTTCGTCCAGGCACAGAGCGACATCCACACGCATCGGGCCGTCGGATGAATCGCTGAGATCGAATGTGACGACATCCGTCGTCGTCGGCTGATGCTTCCAGCGATCGTGGATCTGGGTCATCTCCGGATCCTTCACGATCCGGATGCCAAGTCGTTCAACCGATCGCGGCAGAAGTGGAAGAACCTCCAGGATGCCTGCGCGAAGCTGAAGCCCAGCCTCCTCGGAGAGGCCTTCGGGATCCAGTTCAATTCTGTCTTCGGATTCGGCTGGCTGGCGGGTCCGCCCCGGTTCGGGGGGCACCTCGCCGCTTGTAGACGAGCCCGGTTCCTCCGCATCGCTTCCCGACGATTCGGAAGTCCTCAACATGGTTGTGTCCATCGAGTCTTGAATCTCCGGGGGCCGACGGTAACCGCGGCCCCGACAACCACAGAGCCTACGGTCTGCGAGGCGATGAATCCAGTGAATTGATGCAGAGCGCACAAACTCAAGGAGGAAAGGGCTCTCGTGGCCCTTTGAATGGCCTGGGTCCGGATAAGTGAATCAGGCCGGTACAAGCAAGCGGGCTTCGAATTCCTCTCGGAACTTGTTGATGGTCGTCCGGGCTGCCCAGTTGTTGCCATCTGCAAGTCCACAGATCGTGGTTCCGGGAATGATGCCCATCGAACCGGCGATCTCCAGAATCATGTCGAGATCCTTGGGACGCGCTTCACCTCGTTCAAGTCGAACAAGCAACTTGTAGAGCCACTGGGCACCTTCACGACATGGTGTGCACTGACCGCACGACTCATTCTTGAAGAAGCGGGCGACGTTTCGAGCCACCATGACCATGTCGGTGCTCTCATCGAACACGGCAGGGCAAGCGGTGCCCAGTCCCATGAGGTCGTACTTCTGACCGATGTCGAAGTCGAGTTCCGCGTGATACTGGTCCGTTCCCAGGACACCCATGCTCACACCGCCCGGGATACACGCCTTGAATGCGCGACCGCCTCGAATGCCCTTGCAGTAGTCGTCGCTCTCGACCAGATCCTTCAGAGACACGCCCATGCCGACCTCGTAGACGCCCGGTCGATTGACATGTCCCGAAACACCGACAAGCTTGGTTCCGTAACTCGGCGCCTGACCGATGGACGATTCCACTCCGATCGATTTCCACCAATCGACACCACGCTGCAGAATCGGCGGAACAGCTGCAAGGGTTTCGACATTGTTGACGATTGTCGGTCTTCCAAAGAGGCCTTTGACAGCGGGGAAAGGTGGCTTGATCCTCGGCCAGCCACGCTTGCCTTCGATCGCCTCGAGCAGACCGGTTTCCTCGCCACAGATGTAGGCACCGGCGCCTCGGTGGACATGACAGTCCACTGCGAACTTCATGGTCCCGTCCATCAATCCCTGTGAACCGAAGATCTTGGCGTCGTAGGCCTCCTGAATGGCGGCTTCCATGACTTCAGCCTGATGGTGATATTCACCGCGGATGAAGAAGAACGCCGTATCGAGTTCGCAGGCCCAGCAGGCGATCGCGATCCCCTCGAGCACCAGGTGGGGGTCGAAATCGACCAGAAGGCGATCCTTGAATGTTCCAGGTTCGGCTTCATCACAGTTGATCGCCAGATAACGCTTGCCACCATCCGGTGCCGGCAGGAAGGACCACTTGAGACCACAGGGGAATCCGGCACCACCACGACCACGCAGAACGGAGTCCTTGATGATGTCGACAATCTCGCCACGATCCATTCCGATCGCCTGACGCAGGCCTTGATATCCGCCCTTCTTCACGAACTCGTCGTAATGAACGATGTGTCGCTCGGCAGGATCGGCCCATGGCCACGTCGGAATGCGTTCGCAGAGTACGGGTTCCTTCAGGAACATGACTTCTGATCCTTCCCTGGCATGGTCCCTGGATCGCGATACTCGACTTCCTCGATCACGGTCCGTCGCAGGGTCACACCATTCTCATGCGTTTCCTCGACGACTCGAGACACCTCTTCGGTGTTCGGCTGGTCGACCTTGGTCCGAATTCCCTTGGCGATGTAGCCGGTAAATTCACCCAGGCAGCGCATCAGTGATTTCTTTTCGCTCTCTGCCATCATGTCCTCGAGAGATCATCGATGATCCGGTCAATCCCTTCGATCGTGAGATTGTCATACCGACGATTGTTCACGAGCGCACATGGCGCCGTATCGCAGGACCCCAGACATTCCATGGCCAGCAGCGTGAAGCCACCGTCCGCGGAGGTTTCATGAGGTTCGATACCCAGACGATTTCGAACATGGTCCAGGATGGCCTGGTGTCCGCAGGCTTCACATGTGATGGACTGGCAGACTCCGATCACGACCTTGCCGGTCGGCTCGGTGTGGAATTCCTCGTAGAAGGTCACCGTGTCGAGCACGTCAGCCGGCGCAATCTCCAGGAAGGCCGCGATCTCTTCCATGGCCTGTGGTGAGATCCAGCCATATCGATGCTGGACATCGTGGCAGATCGGCATCAACGCACCCATGGACTCGGCATAACGTGGCAGGAAGATCTCACGATAGCGAGCCTTCATGTCATCATTCAGCCACGGTTCATCGCGGCGTTCGATCTGGGTTGTTGCCGAGGGCTTGACGCTCCAGGCCATGAGGTATCTCCGATGATCGGATCGCTAGCGATCCAGTTCTGCTGCGATCACGTTGACCGAACCCAGCACCGCCACGAAGTCCGCCAACTGGTGGCCTTCGAGCATCTTCGCGAATGCCTGGAAGTTGATGAAGGAGGGTGGGCGGACACTGGTACGCCATGGACACTTGCCGCCGTCAGCGACGATGAAGTATCCCAACTCGCCGTTGGGTGATTCGATGGCCGAGTAGATCTCACCGACGGGCGCATTCCATCCACGATTGGTCATGATCAGTTCGAAGTGCTGGATGGTGGCTTCGATCGAGCCGTAGACATCACCCTTTTCGGGAATGTGCATCTTGCCGTCCGGGCTCGAGTTGATCGGCCCCGAGGGAATGTTGTCGATCAGTTGATCGATGATCTTCACGCTCTGTTTGATTTCTTCCAGACGAACGAGGTATCGGCACAGGCAATCGCCGTCGTGTGCGATGGGCACATCGAACTTGACGGCTTCGGCACCCTGCCCATCCCAGTTGTCGGCAAAGCAGAGATAGGGGTCATCCACGCGAAGATCACGCTTCACACCGGAAGCTCGTGCCAGAGGCCCGGTCAGTGACCAGGCCGTCACTTCCTGCTCGCTGAGTACACCGATGCCCTGAACACGATCGACGAAGATCCGGTTGCGGTTCAGCAGGGTCTCCATGTCCGTGATCGCCTTGGGCAATCGAACATCGATGAAGTTCCGGACCATCTTCCGGAAGATCTCCTCATCAGGAATGTCCCGCATCACGCCGCCGACACGGGTGTAGTCGGGATGGAAACGCTGGCCGGAGAGGAAATCGATGATGTCGTAGATGAACTCCCGCTCGTTGAATCCATAGAGGAAGCCGGTAAAGGCCCCGAGATCGAGGGCCGCGGCACCCACGCAGAGCAGATGGCCCTGAATGCGACCGAGCTCGGAGAGGATGGTCCGGAGGACCGTGCAACGCGGGGTCAGCGTGACATCGAACAGTTTCTCGACAGCCTGATGCCAGGCAATGTCGTTCACGATCGGTGCGACGTAGTCCATTCGAGAGACCGTGCAGACATACTGGTTGTAGTCGTGGTGCTCGGCCAGCTTCTCGAATCCACTGTGCAGATATCCGATATGCGGGGTGGCCCGGACGACCCGTTCACCATCCAGCTCGAGAATCACCCGGATGGTGGTATGGGTCGCTGGATGCTGTGGGCCGAAGTTGAGAATCCAACGATCGCCGGCCGTCACCTGTCGATCGAGGTACTCGACCGTCTCGATGTCGATGTCATAGGCGTCCGCAGGTTGGAGTGTGTATGGCATGGAATTGGGTCCGGAAGCTGAGCAAGTATAGGAGACCGGACCCGGAATCGGTGCATCACACTCTGAAGATCGCCCCCATCTTCTTGCCGATCAGCACGGATGCGCCCACGAGCGTGACCGCCAGCAGGGCCATCGCCCAGACGCCCATGGCACTGGCGATGTAGGGCCCGTCTCCGAGTCGCTCGAAAAGCACGTAGATGGCCTTGGTGATCGGATAATCGCCCTCCCGCTGGGCCAGGATCAGCGAATCGCTGACCTCCAGCATGGCGAAGCTGAAGGCGAGCAGGGCGCCGGCCAGGAGGTTCGCCACGATGAGCGGCAGGATGATGGTACGGATGGCACGGATCCGGCCAGCTCCGAGGTTGAGCGCGGCTTCCTCCAGCTCGCCGGAAGTCTGCTCGAGCCCAGCCACGGTCGAACGCACCACGTAGGGAAGTCGTCTGACCGCATAGGCGATCACCAGCAGGAGCATCGGATTCGGATCCGCACCGACGACGTCGATCAGACCTTCCAGAGGATCACCCTTGGCCAGAGGCCAGCTGAGGGTCATCGCCACGTAACCGAATGCCATGACGAGACCGGGCACCGCCAGAGGCAGCATCGACAACGCATCCAGCAGGCCGCGTCCCCAGATCCTGGTCCGCACGATCAGATATCCGATGCAGATGCCCAGCACAATGTCGGCGCTCACGGCAAGAACCGAATACAGAAGGCTGTTGCGAATGGAACCGATCGCAAGCGGATGGCCCAGGGCCTTCTCGTAGTGCGCAAAGGTGAATTCCTGTGGCAACACCGAACGGTACCAGGTGCCTTCGACGGACAAGCTGGTCAGGATCACACTGATGTGCGGAAGAACTGCAAGGAAGATGATGAACGCGAACAGCAGGAAGACGAGTGCGCTGCCGAACCCGCCCAAACGCTTGGCAGTCGATTGGATGGAGGCTTTGGCGTACATCGTGTATGCACGACCACCAAAGGCGAACTTGCCAAGAACATAGATGCCCACGGCGACCAGAAGCAGAACGGCTGTGAGCGCGTAGGGCTGTCTGGAATCCGCGATCTCCTTGAGGCCGTTGAAGATCTGTACGGGGGTCACTTCCTGATAGTCGAACATCAACGGTGTGCCGAGTTCGGTGAAGGACCAGATGAAGACGATCGTGGCACCGGCAAACAGACCGGGTCGGATGAGCGGAAGAATGATCTGTCTCAACCGCTGCCAGGGTGTGGCGCCGAGATTTTCCGCCGCTTCGTCCAGAGCCGGATCGAGATTGGCCAATGCCGCAACCGCGTTGAGATACAGGATGGGATACAGGTGCAGCGCTTCGATGAAGACGATGGCCCAGAAGCCGCCGGCGCCGATGAAATCGACACCTTCGGAGATGAATCCAAGATCGATCAGCAGGGCATTGAGCGCGCCCGATTTGCCCAGGAGATGCTGCAGTCCGATGGCGCCGACAAAGGGCGGCAGGATGAGTGGGACGAGAACGAGTGCGTTGAGAAAACCCTTGCCCCAGAATTCGTATCGAACCGAACAGATCGCCAGTGGTATGCCGATCAGCAGGCAGACGATCGTCGTGCAGACGGCGATGCCGAGCGCATTCAGAAGACCACGCAGGGTGACCGGGTCACGAAACACGTCCAGCACGTGATAGAGCGTGAACCCGCCGTCCGTTCCTTCGAAACCGGTTGCGACGACCAGCCAGATCGGCCACGCGAGGAAGACCCCGAACCCGGCGAGCAGGAGAATCATCAGAAGCCATGGGACAAACCGAGATCGACGCATGGGCCGGATTGTAGAGACTGGATGGCGTCGACGGGTTCAGCCGGGATGATTGCCTGAAACCCGGCGAAAGCCGCTGCGATCACATGTAGGACAGCAGTTCCAGGAGATCATTGACGTCCGAATCGCCATCTCCGTCGAGGTCCGAGGCGCAGTCGCCATTGCAGTTGCCGAATTCGGAGAGCAGCTGGAGCAGATCATCCACGTTGACGACCCCGTCTGAATTGATGTCGCCCGGGATGTCGACGATTTCAGGGTCGCTGAAGTACCAGGCCACACCAGCCCGTGCGTTGCTGGCACCACCACCGCTGACGAGGGTCAATCGCAACTGGTAGTCACCGGCGGCCAGACCTCGGATGTAGAGATGCTCGACATTGTCGACGGCACTGTCGCTCATGACGTTTCCGGATTCGAAGATCTCCGGTCCCGATCCCACGATCGAAACGGGATTGCCATCGACATCCAGGCGGGTCAGCTCCAGGGCGAAATCACCGAGCGTCCAGTTGGTCGAGAAACCCAGTGGAACCTGACGGCTCCATGCCGCCACGACGGATACTTCATCGACTCGACCACCGATGGTGAAGTTCCAGGTGCGTGTGTTGCCCTGCAGGCAGTAGGCCCAATCCCAGCCATTGAACGGTGCGTCGGGTGTCGTGGCGGGACTCACTCCACCGGTGATTCGACCCCCACTCATGACCAGATGACTTCGGTTGACATCGATCTGACCGGCACCCTGAACGGCGTCCAGGGGTCGGCTGGTCATGCCTCGATCCGATCCGGAATCAGAAGGCTCGTTCGACCAGGTTCCGTCATCTGCATTCTCATCAAGATGATTCGCGGAAGCCATGAGGACCGCCTTCAGGACTTCCGGTCGTTCTCCATCGGAATGAAGATCGGAACTGGATCGAACCTGTTCGACCAGCATGGCGGCGGCGGATGCAACGATCGGAGTTGAAAAACTCGTCTGGGCTGCACGTGCACAGAGTTCGGGTTTCATTCGACCGGCGCCTTCATAGTTCGCAGCCGTGTCATTGTTGGCATGGTTGCCACTTCGAATTCCGACACTGATGATGTTGTAGGCATAGGACAGCAGTGCAAGATGGTTGCTGCTGCTGCCGTTGTTGACACCGACCACCATCAGACTCTCATCGCGAGTGACACTGTAATCAAGCCTTCTCAGTGCCAACTGATCATTGTTCACGCTGCCAAAGCTGCCGATCCATGAATGATTCAGGATCTTGGCTCCGGTCGGCAGTGCAAGTGGAGGTGTTGTCGATGAGAAATTCACTCGAAGGAAGTTGTCGGTACACCAACCGTTGGCTTCATAGAGATTCACGGTATCGATGCCGGGTGTCATGCTCGTGAGCAGTCCGTAGAAACGCTTGGCGACGTTGTTCGCGTGTGAAGACGTGCCGCTTGATCCTGGACCGCGATCGATGAAGGTATGTGTCGCGAATTCGGAATCATCCTGATTGGGCCCGTAACTCGTACCGGATTGGGCTTCGACCTGACACACGATGATGCCGCTGCCGTCGGGGACGTTCTCGAGACCGATTCTCTCAACGAGCTCGGGCCATCGAGCGTCATCGACGAAATCAGCCTGCAGCGGGGCGGCACACAGAGCCGTCAAACCAGCGGTTGCAAGGCACTTCAACCAGAAACTCACTCGCATCTTCCGGATCCTCTCCGCAGATCTTCAGCGCATGGGTTGAATTCAACCCAACAGTTGATGGTACCCCGCCGGATTGCTGAAGCAAGAGCCAGACAACCGGATCGCGGCAAACCAGCTGATACGACCGTTTCAAATGGAATTGAATCGTCTGAAGGCGTTTCTAACGCTCTGATGAGGCATCTTCTTGGGATGCTGTTTCAGACGGTTCCACTGGCTCATCCGTTGATTGCTCGGCCTGAATGCGTTCCTGAACCTCCGCCAGCAGCCGTCGTTCGGCTGGACGATCTCGGGTCGTTGGAGTCCAGAAGAAGACCTGATTCTCGTCCCAGTTGCCTTCGACAGGGACCCGGTAGGTATAGGACGTCCCGATGAAGGTCCAAGGGGTTCGACGTTGGCCAACCGAATGCCCCCGCTCTTCGAAGACCCAGGCTCTCAGATCGAGTGGACCAGCTCCGCTGGTCAGATCCCAATCCTCGTCGGTGACGCCCAGCAGATCGACTGGTGGAATGGTGCCATCGGCACCGCGAGGCTTGAATCCGGCCCGGGTGAACTCGAATCGAGCCCGATAGCGATTCCGAGCAATGGTGTTCCGCAGGGCCTGGCTCAAATCAGCGTTGTCTGCGTACCACGGCTCCAGAATCGAACCGGCGATCACAGGCTCGGTCTCGATGATTCCAGCTCGCCGATCGAGGAATGCGGGACGCATTCCATGAAGCCTGGCCACTTCAACGGCGGAATCAAATGCCAATTGATACTCAGTCTCAGGAACCTGAATCACCTCTGGCCCGGTACCGCCGGCACACCCCCCCCAAACCGTACAAACCGAAATGAGAAGGAATGCTCTGAGGTGCATCCAAGGTGACTCTAAAGACGAATAGATGGCGGAGAGATAGCCCATTGGCAGGAAGTCTATCAGGCCATGAAAGACGACCTCGGAATCCAGTTTGAGTGTTGACCAGATGGCCCGACGGGGTAGGCTTTATGGTCTTCAAGAGGTCTCAGGAGGAGCGTCAGCTCGTGAATTTCAAAGCGTTGTTCTGCCCGATTCTGGCAGCTGCGTGGGTCCTGCCCACGTTGGCCTATGCCGATGGCCAGAACAAACTGCCTTTGCAGACGACACCTGAGGATTTCTATCAGCCGGGGACCCAGCCACTCCCGACCAAACCGGGAACGGACCCACCCGCACCGATGGATCTTTTCGAAGTCGCCCCGTTCTCCTGTGCTGGTTGTCACCTCTTTGAAGATGACAACAACCCCGACATCGAAACAGGCCCGATGAATCTCTGGGCCGCAGGCATGATGGCGCAGTCGACCCGGGACCCCATCTGGCAGGCCGCCTTGACGATCGCCAACCAGGACGCTGAATTCAGTGGCGAATACTGCATGCGATGTCACACGCCACCTGGCTGGGGAAGCGGTCGAAGCACCAATGGCGTGCTCGAAGATCTGCTCGACCCGGATGACTTCGATGGTGTGAATTGCAACTTCTGTCACCGCATGGTTGATCCAGTCGCGTCTACCGAGAATCCCTCCGAAGACGACCTGATTCTCCAGGCGCTCATCGATGCCGGAACGTATCCAGATCCTGCGCACCCGGGCAATGGTCGATTCATCTTCGACCCGGTCGACAGCCGACGTGGTCCACTCGATGACATCTACTACAACATGCACGGATCATCACAGATCCTGGTGTCGCCATTCCACATGGAATCCGCCCAGTGCGCCTCCTGTCATGACCTCAGCAACCCGGTCTTCGAGTTGCAGGATGACGGGTCCTATGAACTGACGTCCTACGACGCGGCGCATCCCACTCAGAACACCTACGAAATGATGCCCGAGCAACGCACCTACTCGGAGTGGCTCGCAAGCCAGTTCGCCAAGGGAGGCGTGCAGTTCGACGATGGACGTTTCGGAGGCGAGCACCCGACTGGAAACATGCAGTCCTGCCAGGACTGTCACATGCCCAAGGCATCAGGGGCCAACTGTGCCTTCTGGTATCTGCCGGATGTGGGCGAACGCGAGACCATGTCACTCCATCACTTCACGGGAGCCAACTCCTGGGTCCTGGGTGCCGTGCATGATCTCTATGAGCCGATGTACACCAGTCTGACAGACCAGTCCGTTTCGGATGCCAAGGACCGTACGGTTGCCTTGATGCAAGCCGCATCGGACATGGACGTCACGCAGAATGGCAGCACGATCACCGTTCGAGTCACCAACTGGTCCGGACACAAGTTGCCAACCGGCTACCCGGAAGGTCGTCGCATGTGGGTCAACGTCAAGTTCTATGACGAATCTGATGTTCTGATCGAGGAGGTCGGTCACTACGACTACGACACGGCTGAACTGGAACTGGAAGGCACGAAGATCTACGAGATGCTGCGTGGCATCGATGAGGATGTCGCTGAGGCGACGGGCCTCCCGGAAGGCGAAACACTGCATCTCGTCCTCGCGAACGTCATCCTCAAGGACAACCGCATCCCACCCGTCGGCTTCACGAACGAGGAATTCGAGGCGATCCAGGCATCGCCCGTGAACTACACCTACGAGAACGGACAGCATTGGGACGACACCATCGTCGCGATTCCGTCCGGTGCCGCGAAGGCTGTCGTCGGACTTCTCCATCAGACCACCACGAAGGAATACATCGAATTCCTTCGAGATGAGAATGTGACTGATGACAAGGGACAGATCGCCTACGACGCATGGGTCGCACATGGCAAGAGCGCACCGATCACCATGGACCTTGTCGAAATCGATCTGGAGACCATCTCCAATCCCGCCGACCTTGACATGGACGGTGATGTCGATGTCGACGACATCCTGCTGCTGCTGGGTGACTTCGGCTGTACGGGGTCCTGCATCGGCGATGTCAACGAAGATGGTGTGGTGGACGTCTCGGACATCCTCGACCTGCTGGCGGCCTGGACGGTCTGATTCGACAACAACAGATATACTCCGCCCGCGATGAGCCAACACTGGACCAGTCGTGGGCACCTTCTTGGCCTTGAAGATCTCTCGAGGACAGCGTTGCTGTCATTGCTCGATGAGTCCAGGGATCTGCTGAGCATCGCTGGAGGAGAGTCGCCCGCCATCGACTCGCTTCGCAACAGAACGGTTGCGACTCTGTTCTTCGAGAACAGCACCCGGACTCGGTTGAGCTTCGCCATGGCCGGTCAACGGCTGGGTGCGAATGTACTTGATCTCAATGCGTCGACCTCGAGTTCCTCCAAGGGAGAGACGCTTCTGGATACCGCGCAGAATGTCCAGGCGATGGGGGTCGATGGGCTGGTGATCCGATGCAGCGCCTCCGGTGGTCCGCAACTCGTCGCTGATGGTGTGGACATTCCCGTGATCAATGCAGGTGACGGCAGACATGAACATCCGACTCAGGGTCTGCTGGATGCACTCGCCCTGCAGGAGCACCTCGACAAGAAGACCTTCGATGGCCTGACGATCGCCATCGTGGGGGATGTGGCAAGCAGTCGAGTCGCTCGATCGAACGTCCATTGTCTGACGACACTCGGCGCGGACGTGGTTCTCACCGGGCCACCATCGCTGGTACCCGATGCCATGGCTGAACTCTGTGAAGGTGATGATGCCCAACAGGGCGTGGTTCGGATCGAACATGATCTCGACTCGATCCTGACCTCGGTCGATGCCATCATGATGCTCCGTGTTCAATTCGAGCGGCATGGCGGAGAAGGCCTGCCTGCCGACTATGTTGAACGGTTTGCACTGACCGTCGCTCGGGCCCGTCAGCTGAAGACCGGCGTCCCGGTCCTGCACCCCGGGCCCATCAACCGAGGAACCGAAATCGATCCGGAAGTCGCAGATGGATCCCGCAGCCTGATCCTGAAGCAGGTCACCTGCGGTGTCGCGGTCCGAATGGCGGTCCTGCAGGGCCTGCTCGCCGGATGAGAACCGGTTCCATCAACAAGTTCACCTATCCGCCCCTCATGGCCCGATAAGTCTTCCATGAACGCTCCAATCGATGCCACCAGAGGTCTGCCGATTCCCGTGTCCGTCAGGATCGCGTCGAAATCGACGCAACTTCAGGAAATCACGCGTCTGCAACCCGGCACCATCATCGAGTTCCCCAAGCGTGCTGATGAGGAACTGGATGTGATGATCAACTCGACGGTGATTGGAAAAGGACGTGCTGTGAAGGTCGGTGAAAACTTCGGGGTGGAGATCACATCCTGCAGGGACCTCCCCAGGACCTGATTCCGATCCGCACGGATCCTGAGGACTGTTCCGACTGTAGGGGCCCCAAGACCTCGAATCCCGCTCCGGCTCCATTCCGGAGCGATCGTTTGGGCCTGATCAACCGAATCAAGTGGTATGGCAACCGTCCTTCAAGGCCCGACAAGCAAACTGATGACCCTCCTCGAGCTGGGCTGGTATGCAGGTCTTGTTGGTGCCGCCTTTGTCATGTTGATCGCGACCGGTGATCCCGCAGCCGCGATCGTCCTTGCCATCGTGGTGCCAGTCGCCCTGCTGCGATCTCCCGGTGCCGCAATGTTCACGACACTCTGCATGACAGGGGTCGTCGCGATCATCGGTCTGTATCTGTCGAGCGGAACGGGTTCAGACCCCGCCTTTCGAAGCATGATGCTGTCGATGGGCATGCTGGCACCCGTCCTGGGAGTGGCAACCGCACTGCCACCCTCCATCCGGTGGATTCACCGCATGTTCTCTGAAGAGGCGATTACCAAGGGCTTTGGTGAGACGACGGGTGATCAGAGTTCGATGATGCTCATGTCCGATTCCACGGTCTGTGGAACCTTGGGCAGGGTCACATCGGATACGAATCGATCCAAGGCCGCTTGAGACGCCATGGCCTGTCGGGTCGCGGCCGCATTGAAGACCGTTGGTTTCTGGCCGGAAAGTGCCGACTGCAGATCCATCGCGATCTGAGCTTCACTCTTGCAATAGTCCACCGGTTCGATGGCCTGCTCGAAGCTCTGGAGAATGCCGTCGACATTCTCGAAGGTGCCGGCCTTCTCCATCCATGTTGCACCAGGCAGGAAGACATCCGCTCTGGACGTCAGGCTGTTGGGAAGCGTGTCGATCAGAAGCAGGAACCGCTCCTGACCAACGGCATCTGCAAACGAAGGGGTGACCCACTCGCTTGGATAATTGCCTGTCAGGATCACACGATCGATCGACGTATTCGATGACAGTGCCTTTTCCATGCCCACCGCATCGAGCACATCGATACCCAGAGCTGAAAGAACCCTGCGAACACCGCGTGCATTCGGAGCCTTCTCGGCACGAACCGTATAGCCACCGGGGAAGGACTTGTCCTCACCGTTGAAGGGAACCGGTCCGACACCGATGACAGCCTGCGGATCGATGGACAAGGCCATTTGTCCGAGGTGCCAGGCATCTTCACACGACAACATCGGAGAAACCATCATGGCCAGACGCCCGTCGGACTTCAGGCCCTTTGTCGCAGCTTCCATGGAAGCTGTCCAGGCCTCGGCGGCTTTCGGTGAAGGCCATTCATCTCGACTTCTGAGCATGGGCATGACATGACGCGATTCATCGTGGATGAATTTCCATCCATAACGAATCTCATCTGAGATCCACCATTTGTTGATCGATGCATTCGGGCGGGGCTTCAGCCTGAAGACGGTGCCGTTGTTGTGCTCGACACTGATGTTGTCACCAGAAGCCGTGATGCCGTCGATGGACGGCGTCTTGGTCATGAACCATACACGCTGGGCAAACAGGAAATCCTTGTCGAGCAAGGCGCCGACCGGACACAGATCGACGACGTTGCCACTCAGTTCATTGTCGAGGCCCTTGCCGGGAAAGACGTCGATCTCCTCGGTCGCACCACGGCCCTGGACCATCAGTTCTTCCGTACCCGTGACTTCGCGTGTGAAGCGAACACAGCGAGTGCACATGATGCAGCGATCACCGTAGAGCAGGACATGCTCACCGATGTCCTTCTTGGGCTGCTTGATCTTCTCTTCTTCAAATCGACTGCTGGCCCGACCATAGCGATAGGCATAGTCCTGAAGGTAGCACTCGCCCGCCTGGTCGCAGACCGGACAATCGACGGGGTGATTGATCAAGAGCAATTCCATGACGGATCGCTGGTTGGCGACCGCCTTGGGGGAATCCGTATAGACGACCTGGCCATCCTGCGCCATGGTCTGGCAGGTCGGCATGAGCTTGGGCATCGGCTCAAGCTTGCCTTCGTTGCGAGGATTGGGCGCCCAGATCTCGGCGAGACAGATGCGGCAGTTCGCCACCACGGACAGGCCGGGGTGCCAGCAGTAATGGGGAATTTCCTGTTCCTGCGCAAGTGCCACTTCGAGGATGGACTGCCCCTCCTCGAACTCAGCGGGCCGGCCGTTGATGGTTATGCTCGGCATAGGACCCTTCATGCTAGTAAACCGAGCCATGCGACTGCAAGCATGGAGGTCAGGATGGTGCCGAAGGAAGTGTGGAAGCTTCCAGAATGACCGCCCCCCGATCCAGCTCGATCCGCTTCAATTGAACCCGGCGATCATCGACCAGCGGGATCAGGGCCTCCATGGTCTCATCGCCCAGAGCAGCGTTGATGAGGCTCCCTGCAAGACCCTCAAGCTCGGGCAGGGATTGGCGAATCTGGGCTTCGGCAGCTGCGAGACCGAATGGAATCGGCAGCATGCCCAGCGAGACGCCCTGGGGCTGCAGCCGGATTCGACTGTCGTCGATCGATGGATGGAAGGTCAGAATGACCAGGCGATCCTCCCCGTAGAGATCCTCGACCCGGATGCCCACATCGATCCCATTCGGGCGAAATCGGACCTGAGGCCGTGACAGGGATTCCGGCCACGTGACATCCGGCTGATGGCTCATCCAAGGTCGCATCCGAGTCGACAACCATGCATTGATGGCGTCATCAGTGATCCTGAGTCGCCAGATATTTCCGGGTGGCCTGATCTTCTGCAGTTCCTCAGCCAGTCTGAATTCGACCTGTTCCCCAAGCTGACCGCCCGGACCATCGTCCTCGGCGAGGGGATCGAACCAGCCGGGCGACCATCCAGCCATGATCCAGGCAGTGATGATCAGCAGGAGTAGCAGGCAGACCGATCCCGCCCCTATCATCGCGAGGCGTGTTCGAGTTGAAACTCCCGGCCGCATGATGTGAATCGTACCTCGGCCCCTGCTTGGAATGCCCCGAACGATGCCAGAAGAAAAACAAGCCAGAAAATCGAAGTCATCCCGGAACTGGAGCAAGCGGCTCAAGCGAACGCTGCACTCCAGCCATCACAAGGGGTACCCGGAAATCGACCTGAAGGAACACCCGCTCGGAGAGCATGACGAGCAACCCTTCCAGGCCTTCTGCATCGACTACGGACCCGACGAGATCGAAGAGCAGGAAATCACGGACTTCAATGGGTTCTTCGATGCACCCAGGCCGGACTGGAGCGTGGTGCGTTGGATTCGAGTGATCGGTCGACCTCGCCCGGAGTATCTGAAGACGCTTGCAGAGCGATACCACTTCCATCCACTGGCATTGGAAGACCTCATCCAGACTCCTCAACGGCCCAAAGTCGACAAGTACTTCGATGACCCGGACCATGCGTACCTCGCAGTGATCGCGTCTTCGCCTGATCTCGTCGAACACAAGATGATCAACCAGCAGGTGTCGATCTTCGCAAGCCGGGAACTGGTCGTTTCATTTCAGGAACATGGCAATGACACCTTCCAGCGAATCCGCAATCGCCTGAAGATGAAGACCGCCCATGTGCGGTCAACCCAGGGCGATTTCCTGCTCTATTGCATTCTGGATGAGATCGTCGATCGGCTCTTCCCGATCCTCGATCAGTTGGGCGATCGCCTCGAAGACCTTGATGAAGCCGTCCTCGAGTCTCCCAGCTCCGAGCACATGATGAGCATTCATGACGTGAAGCGGGAGATGATGCTGCTCCGTCGGGAAATCTGGCCCATGCGGGAAATGCTGCTGTCACTGAAGATGGAGCACAGTGACGATGATCTGATCATCAGCAAGGAGACCTCGATCTACCTGAGAGATGTCTATGACCACTGCATTCACATCGCGGACATGCTCGAGACCTATCGCGATGCGATCACCGCCATTCTCGACATTCACATGAACATGATGAGCAACCGCATGAATGAAGTCATGAAGGTGCTCACCATCATCGCGACGATCTTCATTCCATTGTCATTCCTGAGCGGTGTCTTCGGAATGAACTTCACGAAATCGCTTCCAGGTCAGAACGACCCGTGGTCATTCACGATCTTCGTCGCTTGCTGTGCGGCGATCGGTCTCGGAATGGCAGGATGGTTCTGGTGGAAGAAGTGGTTCTAGACGCCTGCAGAGACTGTCGATCATCTCATTGACCGGATGAGTCCTCGACTTCGATCCCAAGACTGCGGATATACGGTTCCATTCGAGGCTCGCGACCCAGATAGTCCAGCAACATGTCGGAAGCATCGACGGTGCCGCCTCGACCAAGCACCTTGTCGCGGTAGTAGGCGCCCGCTTCAGGACTCAACATGCCCAGCTCCTCGAATCGCTGTTCCATGTCCTTGGCGAAGACCTTGGACCACAGGTAGCCGTAGTAGCCACCCTGATATCCGGTGAGATGTCCGAATGACGCCTGGAACCAGGTGTCATCGACCGGATCGAAGAGCGTGCACTCCTCATAGAGATCCATGCCGATCTGGGTGGTGTCGACCTCGCCGTCCAGATCCGTATGGAACGCCTGGTCGCTTCGACCGTAGAACACCTGGCCCTCATCGAGCATGCCGGAGCACAGGGTCTTTGCGGCGATCATCCGATCAAGCAGATCCGCGGGCAACGGTTCGCCGGTTTCATAGTGGCCACTCAGCATCGGAAGCGTCTCGGGTGACCACACCCAGGCTTCGAACATCTGGGATGGCGCCTCGACGAAGTCGCGCTCGACGGCCGTACCTGCGAAGCGGGCGGTCTCGGCCTCGGTCAGCAGCGTATGCAGACCGTGCCCGAACTCATGGAAGAACGTCTCGGCCTGATCATGCGACAGCAGGCTTGGACGATCAGGACTCGGCTTCGGAAAATTGCAGACCAGCGCGGCGACCGGCTTCTGAACCGAGTTGGATGTCCACACCTTTCTCGGCACGAGTCCCCACTGGGCGGCGTGTCCATACTTGTTCTCACGGGGATACATGTCCATGAAGAACTCGCCGATCGTCTCACCGGTCGCACGGTCGATGACCTTGAAGTACTCCACATCCTCGTGCCAGAGCGGCGCGTCGGCTGGCGCTTCCATGGCAACATAGTCGATGCCGTAGAGATGCTGCGTGATCTCAAAGAGACCATCACGCACCTTCTCGAATGGAAAGTATTCACGGACCACGTTGGAATCGACGTCGTAATCCCGTTCACGAACCCGTTCCATGTAGTAGCCGAAATCCCAGGGCATCAGTTCAGCCGTCTCATCACCTGTCTCGGAGCGTTTCGCCTCGAGCAACAACGCATGATCCTTGAGCGCCTTTTCCCGCAGGAGCGGCTGCAGCGTCGCGTAGAACGCTTCCACCGCATCGGCACCCTTGGTCATTCGGACTTCATTCTCATAATCGGATGCATGGCGATAGCCGAGCAACTGTGCCTGTCTGGCTCGCAACGCAACGAGTTCCTCGAGAACAGGCACATTTCGTTTAGCCCGGCGCTTGCGCGCCATCCAGATCTTCTGACGAAGGGCGTCATTCGGGCTGTGGTCGAGGATCGGAATGATGGTTGGATAATCCATACCGAGGATGTAGAGACCGTTGTTTTCATTCAGTCCGTCGATCCAGTCCTGGGGCATGCCTTCGAGCTCCTCGGGAGACACCAGAACCACGGTCTCATCTGCAGAGATGTCCTGATCGAACTTGATCGACAGCTCGTTGATCTTCTTCTCGACCTCGACGAGTTCAGCACGCTTCTCCGGAGAGAGTCCCATTCCGGCCCGGCGATAATCGCGAAGCATGAATTCAAGCAGGCGTGCGTGCTCACCTTCCAGATCCGGATCGGTCTGTGCAAAGGCGGTCACGGCGGCATAGAGGTCCTCTCGTTTGCCGAGATCCACCCACCAGTCGCTGTAGGCCTGATAGCACGCACGTGAGACATTTCGCATGTCGGGATCACCATGGACATAGGCCATGAACAGTGGCATCCCGATGCCCGCGTCCAGCCGGGCATTCATGTCATCAATCGCCAGAATCGTGTTTTCGAATGTCCGCTGATCCGTGGGGATGGCGACGATGGCTTCGATCGATTGATCGGCCTCTGTCATCGCAGCGTCATAGGACGCCTGCAATTCAGCGGGAGATTGCGGCACGGCAGGCGCGGCAAGCGACTGCAGGGAAGTCATCATTCCGGTCGTCAGAGCGACCAGGACATACAGGACGTTGTTCCACATTCGAGGGCTCCTTGTGCCAAGGACCAGAACACTGGCCGAGCCCTCAATGGTAGCGGACGATCCGATCAGGATCCCGCGGAGGCCAATGGCATGTCAGGCGCTTCCGCGACTGCATCAATGGCAATGAGTTTGACATCACCGACCAGCATCTGCTGGTCCTGACTGCCATCCTCGCACCAGACGAGCCCGTGTCCGTCCTGACCGAGCGTCTGATCCCATGGCAATGCGATCTTGCGGGTCTCACCGACTCGCATGCCTTGGATGGTCTCGTTCCATCCCGTGAACATGTCGGTCCCGACAGGGAGAATGATGTCACCCTGGACATCTTGCGCCAGGAGCGCTGGTGTTCCATCCTCGGTCCACATGGACATGGATACCGTCACGGTACGCTTGGTTCCATCCACCGCGTCATGGCCACTCCCTGGCATGATGGTGGCATACCAGGATCCACCCGGTGTGCTTGTCCAGTTTCTCGCCGTCAATCCAGGCAGGACATCTGCATTGAAGTCCGGCGTGATGACCGTGAGCGCCATCGTGGCCTCCGGTGTCTCGACAATGGGATTCGCCTTCGCGCTGTCGACTTCCTGATTGCTGCTCTCGGGGTTCTGTGGACCCTCTGGATCGATCTGTGGTTTGTCCTTCTCACAGGCTGTCATGCCTGCAATCAACACGGCACTTGCGATCAAAGAAGTGGACTTTCGGAAGAAACGAGTCGTCATCTGGAGGCCTCCTTGCGCCAGGAATGGAATGGCTGAACGTCTGAACGCCCTCAGGGTACTGCAAGAAAACCCATTCTTCAGGCCCCGTGGAGGACCTGTGGGCAGGATTTGAGCGGATCTCCCGGAAGCCTGCTTGTTCCCGCAATGAGGCGTATTAGGATCTCAGCATCGCCCGTATCGGGGGCCTGTTCACAAGAGAGGGCAACTCAAGATGACAAGAACGGCAAGTATTGCAGCGGCCGCCGTGATCGGTTTTTCAACGATCACCCTGGCGGATGCCTACGTGGAATTTTCGCTCTACACGACCACTGACTGGGAAGCATCCGATCGGGCCTATGACGTCACGATGCTCATCGAGGGGATCGACCTCATGGGTGACATGCCCGAGGGACCCGCTGTGTATGACGCGGTGATCACCGTCACTGGAGAAGACGCCTTTGGTGGTCTTCCCATTCCGATCACATTCGAAGGCCAGATCGATGGTTCGCTCTGGCAGAGCGAGATGGGTTGGGGAGATCTTGGTTTCACCATTCCGGAAGATGCCTTCGCACCCTTCTACTCGGGTGGCGGACCGAATGCCATCAACATGGCATGGTCCCTCGACGACAGCGATCCAGACAACATCAGCTACAGCTACGGCATGGCGACGCTCGAAGGGACATTGGCTTCCTCCATCGGTGTCGACGTGCTGTACCTCTACGACATCGTCGAAACGACCGTTCCAACGCCCGGTGCCTTGGCCTTGCTGGGAATGGCAGTCGTGGGTCGGCGACGTCGACGATCTTGACGGTCGCTCACAATCGATCACGACAAAAGAAAACAAGGCGGCCCGGTGGGCCGCCTTGTTCTTGAACACATCGGTTGATGATCAGGCAACGGCTTCAGCCATCTCCTTGGCCTTGCGTTCGGCGTCGTCGAGATTGCCGACATACATGAACGCGCTCTCGGGGAGATCGTCGCCCTCACCATTGCAGAGGCGATCGAACGAATCAATCGTCTCCTCGAGTGGCGTCGTGATTCCGGGGAAGCCCGTGAACTGCTCAGCCACGTAGCAGGGCTGACTGAGGAATCGCTCCATGCGGCGAGCACGAGCCACGACCGCCTTGTCTTCCTCGGCCAGTTCGTCAACGCCGAGAATGGCGATGATGTCCTGAAGATCCTTGTATCGCTGAAGGATCTGCTGCACCTTTCGAGCGACTTCATAGTGACGCTCGCCGACGATCTGTGGATCGAGAATCCTCGAGGAGGATCCCAGGGGATCGACTGCGGGATAGATGCCCTTCTCGGCGATGCCACGTTCAAGGACGACGAACGCATCCAGGTGCGTGAAGGTCGTAGCTGGAGCTGGATCCGTCAGGTCGTCCGCAGGAACGTAAATGGCCTGCACCGAGGTGATGGCGCCGCGGCTGGTCGAGGTAATCCGCTCCTGCATCTCACCCATCTCGGTGGAGAGGGTCGGCTGGTAGCCCACGGCTGAAGGCATTCGGCCCAGAAGTGCGGACACTTCCGAACCAGCCTGGGTGAAGCGGAACACATTGTCGATGAAGATGAGGGTTTCCTTACCGGAGTTGTCACGGAACTCCTCAGCCATGGCGAGGCCTGAGAGGCCGACTCGAAGTCGAGCGCCTGGTGGTTCGTTCATCTGTCCGAAGACCATGGCGACCTTGTCAATGACGTGTGCGGTCTGACCTGCAGCATCCGTGTATTCGGCTTCCTGCATCTCAAGCCAGAGGTCATTGCCTTCTCGTGTTCGCTCGCCCACTCCGCAGAACACGGAGTATCCACCGAAGTTACGAGCCACACGGGCAATCATCTCCTGGATGATGACCGTCTTACCCACACCGGCACCGCCGAACAGGCCGATCTTGCCACCACGAACGAACGGGCAGAGAAGATCAATCACCTTGATGCCGGTTTCGAGCATCTCGGTCTTCGGGTTGAGGTCTTCGATCTTCGGTGGAGGTGCGTGGATCGGTCGACGCTTGTCCGACTTCACGTCACCGCGATTGTCCACGGGCTGGCCAAGCAGGTTGAAGACGCGACCAAGAACACCTTCACCGACGGGAACACTGACTGGTCCGCCGGTATCGATGCATTCCTGCCCACGACGGACACCGTCCGTGCTGCCCAGGGCCACGCAACGAACCTGGCCACCGCCAAGGTGCTTGCTGACCTCACCATAGAGTGTCTTGTTCTCGTCGCCCATGCCGATTTCAGTGGTTACGGCGTTGTAGATGTCCGGAAGATTCTCTTCAGGAAACTGAGCGTCGAAGGTTGAACCGATGACCTGGATAATCGTGCCTGTAGTGGCCATGACGTCCTCGTGTCTTTCAGGTTGATTGACTCCCGCAACCCGGTCCACCAGGGGACACATCAGAGGCGACGGAAGACCGGGGAGGATAGCGGAATCCGGGTTCGCCGTCACTCAAGTCCGGGAGCGGATCCGTGGATTCCGGAGCCCGGCGGATCCCGGCGGTACCATGTCAGCCGGCCCCAGACGGAACCCACCCATGCGATTCGAACTCATTGACAAGGTCCACGAGCAGTCTGAAGACCAGATCAGAGCGGTCAAGCACGTCACAGCCGCTGAGGAGTACCTGGGAGACCATTTTCCGGGCTTCCCGATCCTGCCGGGGGTGCTGATGCTGGAATCGCTGGTCCAGGCAGCCAGAAAGCTGCTCCAGGGCAGGGAGTCGGACCGACTCGTCCTCGGGGAGGTCAAATCCCTCAAGTACGGAGCCATGGTCAGACCGGGGGAGCGACTCGAGGTCGAGGTCACCGCGATCAAGCGGGACGACCAGGGTCAATGGTCCTGCAAGGGCAAGGGCATTGTGATCCGAAACGACGATTCGGACCGTTCCGAGGAGACAGCCATCTCCGGACGGTTTACCATGCGACCTACCAGGGTCTGAAGCAACAACGCACGACCCATCACCACGGAGCTGCCGGACCCATGGCCATGAGCCCCGAAGACATCTTCACCCACATTCGCGATGTCCTTGAAGAAGCCCTCGGCGTTGACGATGACGAAGTCACGCCGGAAGCCCGACTTGTCGCCGATCTCGGCGCCGAGTCGATCGACTTCCTGGACATCCAGTTTCGGCTGGAAAAGACCTTCTCGACGGATGACCGCCCGTTCAAGATCGAACAGGGTGAACTCTTTCCCGAGAACCTGATGGACAACGCCGACTGGGTTCAGGATGAAACATTCACGGATGCAGGCATGACGATGCTTCGTGAACGCATGCCACACCTTGATCTCACGACATTCGATTCCGATCGAAGCCTCGCGGGTGTGGCGGATCTCATCACGGTGCAGTCGCTGGTCGCCTTCGTGCAAGGCAAGTTGAACAGCGAAACAAGCCCCGCCTGATCCTCCGCGAGGGTTCTTGCCATGCGTTGGATGTGGATTGACCAGATCGTTGACTTCGAAGCGGGTCAACGCATGTCTGCCGTCAAGAACGTCTCATTGGCAGAGGAACATCTGCACGATCACTTCCCGGCTGATGAGCGGTTTCCTGCGGAACCCCTGATGCCCGCATCCCTCATGATCGAAGGCATGGCCCAGACCGCCGGCATTCTGGTTGGTGCCGTCAATGGGTTTCGCGAGAAGGTCGTCCTCGCCAAGATCGCCCGGGCTTCCATCGAAGCGGACGTCGTCCCCGGCTGTACGCTTCGTTATGACGCGACACTTGACCGGATCGACGACGCCGGAGCGGCCACCAGCGGCATCGTGAAGATGAGACGTCCGCATGAAGATGAGGACTGGTCGACCATCGGTCACATCGATCTGATGTTCAGTCATGTCGATCACAACATGGCAGGCATGTCGTTTCCCGAGGAGAACTTCGTCTTCTCGGAAAACTTCAAGACCATCCTGCGAACTGCGGGTCTTGATTCCCTGGCGGAATCCGACGCCTGAAGATCGACTGCATCTTCAGTCGACGCCCCAGGTACCTTCCATCGTGCGATCACGCAGTGAGTGGGATTCATCCTTCTGAACCACTTGCAGACGTTCGATCACCATCTTCGGAACAACGCCCTGCAGCCCTTCCAGATCGCCACCGAGCGCAACGATCTGGCGAATGAGACTGGAAGACGTGAAGCCATACTCCTGAGATGGGAGCACGAAGACGGTCTCGATGTCGGCAACATGTCTGTTGGCCATCGCCAACTGGCATTCCGTGGCGGTGTCCGTGGCGTTGCGAAGGCCCCGGAGCAGCGCGGTCGCGCCGATCTGCCTGGCGAAGTCGACGGTCAGGCCCTCATAGGACTCGACTCGGACCCTCGCGAGCTCCGGTTCTGCCCGAACGATCTCCGACACGAGTTCATTGGCCATGTGAGTCCGATCCTCCGTCGTGAAGAGCCACGACTTGTCGGGATTCTGGCCGACACCGACGACGATTTCATCGAAGAGACGGCGTGCACGACGGATCACATCGAGGTGGCCCAATGTCATGGGATCGAAGGAGCCTGCATACAGAGCCAGGTGTGTTGTTGCCATGAGGGGATTGTAGAGGCGAATGCCCGGCATTCCCTGCAATCCGACCAATCCCTACATCAAGAGCCGATCCAAGTGGGGTTTGACGTGTTTTCCAGGCTTCTGTTTGCAATCCGAGCCCTCGAATCGGACTGTCACAATCAGGAACGGATTGCACACAAGCACGAATTTCATCCCCGCCTCGGAACGCCTCCCCGGGTGGGGTTCAATTACGGGGCCCGGTGTTCAACGGATACCGGGTACCCAGTCCTCTCTCTCGCTCCGTGGGACGCGTGGTCCCGAACGGACGAACCGGCGGCTGCCAACATCGGAGTTGGCAGCCGCCGATCATTCGTCATCCGATTGTCTGCACTGCAGAAGCGTCCGGGATTCAGCGAATCAGGATGTTGTCTCGACCCGGAATGATGATGTCGGCGATCTCGATGGTTTCCTGGAAAGACTCGCGGGCCTTTTCGAGATCATCGCATGTCGGCAGCACCTTGCCCTGCTCCAGATGTTCCGAAGTCGCCACGGCGTCACCCGTCACGACCACGGTTGCACGAGGCTGGGAAATCAGGAGTCCACACGTACCTGGAGTCACGCCGGGCAGTGGAAACAGATCCACACCTTGAACAAGTTGATCCGGTGCAGGCTGAACCGAAGCCAGTGGTGCGAGTCGAGCCTCGCAGATGGCGACGGTCTCTTCATCAGCGTGATCACGGGCGTCCTCGACAGCCTGTTCAAGTTGTGAACGAACATGAACCAGCTCCGGCTCGTGTGCAAGCCAGGTGGCCCGTTCGAATCCGACCAGGCCGTGGCGATGATCCTCCGCGAGACTGGTCATGAAGACATGCGTGATGTCAGATGGCTGAACCGGTGTCCGCTCCCCCATGCGTGCATGCAGAACCTGTGCAGGCAGGCTGGGATTCACGAGAATCCTGCAGGCATCCGTGACGATCAGCGTGGTGGTGGCATGGGGCGTCCGGACCTGGCCGCCCTCTTCCCAGAGTGTGTTGGAAGCCAGGGTCCCCAACGATATGACACGGTACTCAGCGGGCATCAGACGACTCTCCGTTCGCGGTGATTCCTCATGCAGTCCGGGGGAGGTCGCCCCCATCAAGTCATGCAGGATACGGCCTCTCCAGGCAATACACTTGTGGCATGTCAATCCTCACGTCATCACTGTTGTCCGTCCTGCTCTGTCTTCAGCCTGCCATCGACGAGGATCAGGTGCCATGGCCGGTGAAGCTGGGCGCCCGGGCCCTGCATCGAACCAATCAGATCCCCCTGATCGACCAGGTTGTCGTCGTCCCGGATCTCGACACGTGGATCGATGAAATGGCTCAGTGGTCGACAGAAGGTCATTGGCCGGTGCTGCTGGAGGATGATCATTTTGCACCGATGCTGATTCGAACATTGAAACCGGCCCAGGTGATTCAGCGAGCACCCGTCACGCCACCGGACCTGTCGATGATGGATCGATTTCAACTGGTTCTGGCCAAGGCGTGGGGCGGGCGTCCGGGAGAGTCGTTTGCGGCAGCGATGACAAGACAGAATCTGAAGCCACTCGGTCTTGTCCTGACCTCCGAATCATCACCATCCTTTCCTGCAGCCATGGCTCTGGCCGTCGGCCGGGGACAGGCTGTCGGTCAACTGGATGGCTCACTGGGTGGTGGCGGTACGGTCCTCAACGCCTCCAAGACGATGACCCTCATCGAGCTCGTTCGATCACGCTGCGAGGAAACGGGTCTCCAATGGGACATCCTGGGTGATGACATCGACGCCATCACCATCTGTCGAACATTGCCCTCGAGGGTCCGTGCGGAACTGCCCGCATCGGATCGGGTGAAGGCGCCGAACGTCGGACCCGAAGATCCACTTGCCATCACGGATGTCCTTGGAAGACGTACAGACTGGAAGCGGTACGCCATCGTCGGATGGATCAACGGTGATGCCGTCGAATCCACCTACATGGCCATGAGCAGTCTCTTTGTCGTGCCGAAAACCGCCTGGCTGTGCGATGGCGATCCGACCGGTGGTCAGCAGCCCCAATACGGAATGGCTGAAGCGGCTGCCAAGCTGTCACAGGATGGGTATGAGTGCCTGCTGAGTGAAAACGCCACCATGCAGACGATCCGATCGATGTCTTCAGGCGGCCTCAATGAAAATCTCATCCTGATGAACTCCAAGGGCAATCGTGATTTCTTCGACATCGGTTCGATGAGAGGGACCAGCAACGATGTTCCTGTTCTTTCCTCACCATCCATCCTGCAGATGATTCACAGTTTCTCGCTGCAGGACCCGACCAATGCCAACACGGTTGGTGGACGATGGCTGGAGCATGGTGTGTATGCCTACGTCGGTTCGTCCCAGGAACCCTTTCTGGGTGCGTTCGTTCCACCGGTCGAGTTTGTCAGAAGGATCAGCATTCTGGTGCCGTTTCTGGTTGCAGGACGCTGGTGGGATGCACAGGGGCCATTCAGTCGGCCGTGGCGGATCAACACGATCGGCGATCCTCTGATGACCGCTGCCTCACCTTCATTGAATACACGATCCCGAATCACACCAAGTGGTACTCAGGATGCTGCCCAACGAGGCCTCGATGTACGAAGTGAAGCCGAGCGGCTGATGCGACGGATCGTCGAGCAGCCGACAGCCGAACGACTGACCTTGACCCTTCGAGCATTGAATCTCATCGGAGAAGATGAACTGGCCAGGAAGATGTGGACGTATGGCGGCCAGCATGATCTGCTGAGCAGTCCGGCGGCCAGTGTGATTCTCGGCCCGCTGTTCCGGCTGCAGGACAGAAGCGCCTTTCTCAAGGCGTGGCCTCTGGTCGGACAACCGACTCGTCTGCAACGTGACATGCTGTGGCAGCTCATCGGCCCGTCATTGGCAGCGAGTACCGACGACGACACGCTTCTGCTCCTTGAGCAGGAAGTCACCGGACCGACACCTTCGAGTTACATCGAGATCCTCGGGCCTCATCTGGCGAGGCGTTTCGGAGCGGCGAGGACAGTCCGCTTGATTCAGCAGGCTGGATCGAATGTTCGTTCGGGAGAGCAGAAGCAACGCCTCAAGGCATTGCGTTCGAAATACTCCTCCGGTCGATGAGATCCGCCTGAAGAAGGGCGTGGCAGGTCGATCAATCCGCGGAGACGATGAACTCGAGTGCGAAGAGCTCGCAGCCAAGGGCATCGCCCGAGCCAAGGGCCAAGGCGGAGCGAGGTCCATCAAAGGCTGCAAGGGCGGCATGGTTTGCAGAAGGCTGCAGCAGCTGTACCTGATGGTCCTCGACATCCGAGGAAAGAGGGCCGCAGAGGGCGACAGTGGCGATAATCAATGCGTTCATGGTTCCAGTCCCAGAGTCCGAATCACTTGCCTGAGATACACACTCAAGCACAAGACCCTCATGAAGAAGATCCTCTGGCCCCTCCGTCGGCGTGCTGAAAGGGCGAATTCAATTCAATTCAAAATCAGACGAAGTTTTCGAGAAGCTCCGATGGCCTGTACCAGCTGCATCAGGGCTTTATGAGGGCTTCCTTCGTGCAATGCGGACAACCGTTGAGAAACCCGGTTCTCTCGCCCAAACCCCGTCTTGACAGAAAGATGCCTCACGGCGAGGCTGTACAACCGGAACAGTCGTTTGGCGGGTTTGAAGACCTTCCTTCAAGACGTCAATCGAGCCACCCAACACATGCCAGTTCAATCAGCATTCTGGACGAGTCGCACACACCCACCGAGGTCATGGTCATGGTCTCGATGCATCGTGCTGTTGATCACGCTGATGGCAGGTTCCACGACAGGCCTTGCGGATACGCTTGATGTCCGGTCATTCCAGTTTGCATGGGATCAGCAGCATGAGCTGCTGCCTGATTCAAAGGACCTTCAGACGGTCCCGTTCAAGGTCAGGCGAACATCGACGGGATTGGCCCCCGCCGTTCCAGGGCAGCCCGCCATTCAAACCGACCTCGAAGCCATGAATCGAATGGGTGGTGCGCTCTGTCATGATGACACCGTCCAGGTCATCGCAGATGCATTGGCCGCGCATCTTCAGGCACAGGGATTCGTCGGTTCCACGGTACGTCCCATGCGGTTCGAGGTTGAAGGGGAGATCGATGAAATCGATGTCTACCTGATCGGCCACCTGCCCCTTGATGGTGGACAGCCCAATCCGAATCTGCCCACGACGCTGCGCCCGCTCCTTGCGACCGAAGACGCCTCCACAAGCGAACCGGTCGAGGTCTGGGTCATCAAATCCGTCAAGTCGCGATGGCTGGAACCCAATCCCCTTCTGGTCGAAGCCGCCAGTGTCGAATCCGTCGAAGTTCGCCTCGGTCAACGGGATGCCCGATATACCTCGCCGGACAACGGGCGACGCGTCATGGTGGATTCCATCCGGAACTTCGTCGGCAAAGGGAAGAATGAATTCGATGAGATGGCGATCCAGACGATCGGTCTGGCGGTCGCCAGCCATCTGCGTCTGCAGGGATTCGAACAGGCTGATGCCTCCGCGACCGTGACCGGTGGCAATACCCTCCTCATCGAGCTCAAGCTCGAGTCAGAGCAGGAATCGGCACCGGATGCGACGTCCGAGGACGATCCGCCGGCAGTCGAGGAAGACTCTGAAGATCTCCCGGCGAAGACGCCTGAAGTCGAGGCCCCCGCAGAAGACACCCCCCCGGTTGTCGAGGAGCCCGTCGAAGAGGTCGATTCCAAGGAAGCCGACTCGAAACAGAAGGATGCTTCTGAAGAGATCCCTTCTGCCGTCGCAACGCCATCCGAGCCAGTGCAGGAGATGGCCGAACCAGCTCAAGAGAATGAGGAAGAGGCGAAGCCGGTCGCAGGCATCCCGACCGAATCGCCGGCACCAAGTGTGGATGAACCCGATCCCGCGGTGGACGGCGTCCCGTACATGGTGGATCCCTTCGAAGTGGGCTATCTCTACGAACATCCTCATCTCCCACCGACTTCGGAGTTCATGGATCTTCCCATCGTCCTTGGATACATCGACAGTGAGGAAGGTGATCGAAACTGGATTGCGCCTCGGGTCGGTGTCGGAATTACCCAGACGACTCTGAACAAGATCAACGCACAGGGCGGCGGTGTCTTCTGGAGTTCCGCCATTGCGATGATCTCATCGTCAATCAGCCGCGTGCTGATCTCGGATGACCTCCTGGGTGTGTTCGTCATCCCTGACCAGAATCAGATCAGCAGTGGTCCCGCCGATCTCGGTAAGGATCTCCGCCCACCGGGCGATACGGAACTGACCATCATGATCACGGTCGGTCGAGTCGTGGAGACCCGGACCATCGCCCAGGGTGATCGGATCGACGAAAGCGAAACCTTCGACCACGAAACACATCGTGTGATCAAGAAGGCCTCCCCTTCTCGGCCACATGATGCCGACGCTGAATCTGAAGAGGCGACGGAGAACCGGGCTGACCTGATCCGCAAGGAGGAACTGTCCGACTACATCCACCGACTCAACCGGCATCCTGGCCGGAATGTCGAGGCCTCGGTTGCCGCATCCGCGGTTCCGGGCGGTGTCAGCCTGGACTACCTGGTGTTCGAAGCCGATCCGCTGACGATCTACTACGAAATTGGAAATACCGGGACCCCACAGGAGAGGAGCCTTCGACAACGCTTCGGGCTCTTCCACTCACAGCTGACGGGGAACGATGACATTCTCTCGCTCGAGTACGTGACCTCGAACTTCACCCGGACGAATGCGGTCCTCGGGTCGTACCAGTTCCGTCTGTCCGACGACAATCGAATCCGCGGCAGCGTGATCGGATCCTGGAACAAGTTCGTCAATGACCAGTTTGGACAGGACTTCGTCCAGTACACGGGGTACTCGTGGTCGGCAGGTGGTCAGGTGTCCTTGAACATCTTCCAGGATGGTCCGTTCTTCATCGACATCGTGCCCGGCATGAACTACCAGAAGGTCAAGGTCAGCAATGAACTTCTGGATGACAGCGGCATCGCCGGCTTTGCGTTGCCGTATGCAGAACTCCAGTTTTCACGACAGGACAACAAGGGACTCTTCCAGGCGATGGTCGGACTGGAAGGCAGCTTCCTGGCTCAGAACATCGAGGAGTTGACACTCCTCGGACGAATCGATCCCGCCGAGAAATGGGCCCGGCTGAACTGGAGCGCGTCCCTGTCGACATTCCTCGAACCGTTGTTCGATCCGGTCGGATGGGCCGATCCAAACACACCTGACAGCTCGACGCTGGCCCATGAGATCGCTCTGCGATTTTCTGGGCAGTACAGCTTTGGTTCCAGACTGGTCCCCCAGTTCCAGAGCATTCTCGGTGGTCTCTACTCGGTCAGAGGCTATGCCCAGTCCATCGTGGCCGGAGACAACTCCCTGTTCGGATCCATCGAATATCGATTCCATCTGCCCAGGACCTTCGCCGTCGAGCCGGAACCGCTGGAATTCATGGGTGGACCCTTCAAACGGGCACCACAGCACGTCTATGGCCGCCCTGACTGGGATCTGATCTTCAAAGCCTTCTTTGACGCTGGATACGTCTTCCAGAATGGCAATGAGGGATTTGAAGTGAATAACACGCTTCTTGGTGCCGGAATCGGCCTTGAATTCCTCTACAAGTCGAATCTTCGAGTTCAATTGGACTGGGGATTCGCCCTCCACGACCTCAAGTTCGGTCTGGCAGAGGCAGGAAGCAGCCGTTTGTACGTGACTGGCACGTTTCTCTGGTGATTTCCCACATTTGAGCTAGGTTTTGGGGAGCCGCGGTTCCCTCTGGACCTTATGGGACGATCAGCGGCAGAAATTTGGAGCCGGCAGGTACAATCAGTACCACAATCAAGCTGTAGGAAGGCAGAAGCACTGGTGGGCCCTGATCGGGGTTGTGCCGCCTGAAGCAGCGGGAAGAGCAGGAGTGAGACCGATGAGGAACACCTCACAGATAGGACTCGTCCATCGTGCTGTAGCACGGTTTGCCCGGCCAGCGGTGCGGCGGTGCAGCCTGCTCGCAGCTGGCGTGCTGCTTGGCGCCACATCGAACCCTGCGCTGGGCGGCGATCTGCCGTCTCAGGGAACCTTCAATCCCGTCTTCGGATCCGGCTGGGTCAGCAACAATCCCAATGGGCTGAACCAGACGGTCTGGCTGACGGGATCCACGGCACTCATCAACTGGAACTCCTTCAATGTGGGTACCGGTCACAGCGTCCATTTCCAATCGACCACCAATCCGAACTTCGTTGTCCTGAACAAGACGAACCAGGGGACGCCTTCCATGATCCGTGGTCAGATCACGGGCTCGGGCGCCGTTGGCCTGATCAATCCCGCCGGCGTCATCTTCTTCGGCGGCAGTGTGGTCGATGTCGGTTCTTTCCTGGCCGCCAGTGGCAGCCTTGCTGACGACGCGGCATTCCTCAACAACAGTCCTGATGGATTCGTCATGAAGGGCGCCAGTGGAAGCATCAATATTCTTCCCGGTGCTTCCATTACCGCATCCGACGGCTTGATCCTTCTTGGTCGAACCGTCACGAACCGTGGCAGCCTGACAGCGCCCACGATCGTGATGGCGGGTGGCCTCGGAAACGACGATGAAGTGTCCGTCAAGACGCTCGGTGATGTCATCAGCCTTCGGGTCAACGGCGAGGACCTGAGTACGGATACCGAAGATGTCGACAATTTCTATCAGCCCGACAGCGGTGTACAGGCGCCCACACA
>MDTA01012034.1_pt1 | contig 32680 bp, 26 predicted proteins | sample 811151 | NCBI WGS metagenome assembly MDTA01 (sample SAMN05326648, study PRJNA326480) | marine metagenome | isolation source: seawater | place: Indian Ocean: South | collected 2010
CTGTCGCCTTGTCTATTTCATTGGAGCGCGCAATTTCTGACAGCCCCAAGGGTCGCTTGCTTTGGGTAACGGTAAAAAGAATTGCTACCGCCCTTTGCACGCTCCGAACTGCTTTCATCGCAAGGTACCTCGGTGTAAAGCTGCAACCGTATTGGATTTCGATATCTTCATTTCGTAGACGTTGACATAGAAAAAGGATGTTATAACATAACATACTTATTTCCGGTGGCATTGACAAGATTTGCCTTGACAGCCGCAAGCTGCACAGTCAAGAACCGCATCTTCAAGCAATATGCATCTTTGATTGCATCTGCCTTACGTATAACATTCATGGATGATTTGGTGACAGGACTTACGAAGACACAAATAGAGCGTTTCCGTGCGAACGGATTTTACTACCCACTAGATGCGCTTAGCCAAGAAGAGGTGCGCCGGTTCCGCGATGGCTTCGCGAACACAGAGGTGCAGCTCGGCGTTCCTTTGGCTGAAGCCGAAGGCAAATTTCGGCACAACTTGCACCTTCTTTGCGGTTGGGCTGACGAATTGGTCCGCCATCCTGCCATATTGGACGTGATAGAGAGCCTGATGGGCACTAATATCATCCTTTATACATGCCGTGCCTTTATCAAGCCGCCAAAGTCAGCGGGCATCACCGCATGGCACCAGGATTCGACTTATTTTGCACTTAGGCCCCACGATCATGTGACGGCCTGGGTTGCGTTGTCTGATGTCACTCCGGAAAGTGGGCCTGCCGAATTTGCGTGCGGTAGCCATATCCGGGGACAGCTTCTTCAGAAAAGCAATGTCGTCGAAAATAGCGTCAATACGGCTGGCCAAATCACTGTAGAGTGGTTTGACAAATCCGACACCGAGTGTGCCATTCTGAAGCCAGGTCAGTTTTCCTTGCACCACACCTGTACTCTGCACCAGTCGGCGCCTAACAATTCGGATCAGCCCCGTATAGGATTTGCGCTAAGCTATATTTCGACACGAACACGCAATATTGGTTCATTCCGTATGCCCGCGACCCTCGTGCGTGGCGAGGACGAGTTCGGGAATTTCGATCTCCAGCCCCGGCCAAAAGAGGATCTCGGCACCGAGGAAGCCAAACGCCATGCCGCCTCGCATGCGATTTTTATCGAGAATTTCAAAGAGCAGCTCAAGTTACACGAGGCTGATTTGCCCGCCTTGGCGACTTAGGGTTCGCTTATTCTTTGCGTTTGCAGTGCCGGGGGAAAGGCAGCGCGCGGCGCGCCGCAGTCTCTGCACCGGTGTATCGACCACCACTAAACCGCGGGCAATCTCTTGCCAAGCCAGCTGCTACGATAAGACGGCCTATGTCCTCCCCATTGAGGTGGCATACAGCGACAAGCCGGTCGTGGGTCCATTTGCCATTGTCCATGCAGTTAAGCAATTTTCCGAGCACGAGTTGGCGCATGTAGGCGGTAGCTTCGTTGCCGCCTGGCTCATTTCGCTCCGGAGCAGCAATACCATTGAGCCGGATGGCTTGTTTTCCAACGACGATTGTATCTCCATCACGCACATGTGTGACGGTTCGCGACATGGTGTCCGCAAAAAGAGTTGATGAAGGTGCTAGGCTGCACAAAAAAAGGGATAGACTACAAATTCTGAATGGCAATGTACTCATGGTTTGCCCCTATCGAAGAGGTAATAAATAGCCAATATTCGAAGCAAGCTTTTGGTGTTGGGCAGTCACCCTCAGGGCTTGATCCTGACAGCATGCTGAACTTGGCCGCCGTCTATCTATGCCTGCTGCCTTACAGTACAACTTCAAAACCCTCAAACATTGGGTGGCCTTGGTATATATTTTTGGCACTGCCTGCATTGGCATGAGCCTTGCGAAAGGCTTCAGAGTTTGTCCAGTCCTCAAAATATTGTTTATTTTTCCAAACGGAATGGGATGCGTAAAGCGTGTGGTCATCAGCTTCAGGGCCACGCAATAGATTGAACTCTTCGAACCCAGGAACACCCTCAAGATGGCTATCTCTTCTTGCCCAGATACGCTCAAACTCTGCCTCACTACCTTTGTTGATGCGGAAGCGGTTCATGGCGATAAACATTTTATTCTCCAATAAATTCAAGGAACGATAACCATTTACTAGCATGGAACTTTTGGGCAGTCCGGTCGAATGTACTGGATAGCGAGCAAGGTAAAGGGGTTGGTTGATCCATTGGTGCTGTGTTTTGTTTGCAAAAATAGGGTCATCTCAAACAATTTTTGGTTTACTGGAGCATTTGGAGCGATAAGATTTAAAATTTTGTTTGATCCACAGTCCATAGCTTGGGTTCGGGATAGATCCTTATGTTTATTCGCCCCTTCTTCATGTGGACCAGTGTCCTGCAATGCATTAACAATCAATATTAAATTATTAGCAGTCTTGTTGTGCGCCTCGCCGTAGCAAAAAAATAAAGGGGATAAAAATGAGCGAAGACCAGAAAGCAGAAGACCTTAAGAGAGATGCTAATCATTTTCATCGCTGGCCGGTACCGGGGAAAATTGAAGTTGTACCTACCAAACCGCTGGCAAACCAGCGTGATCTGGCGCTAGCCTATTCGCCCGGGGTAGCGGCTCCCTGTAACTTAATCGTCGACAACCCAGAAGAAGCAGCAAATGTGACTGCGCGAGGCAATTTGGTTGGCGTCATTACGAACGGCTCAGCCGTCCTTGGTCTTGGTAATATTGGCGCCCTTGCGTCGAAGCCGGTAATGGAAGGTAAGGGCGTACTGTTCAAGAAATTCTCCGGCGTAGATGTATTCGACATTGAAATTGACGAATCAGACCCGGAAAAATTCATCGCTATCGTAAAATCATTGGAACCCACATTTGGCGGTATAAATTTAGAGGATATCAAGGCTCCCGATTGTTTCAAGATTGAGGATGGCCTGAAAGATGTTATGGGCATTCCGGTTTTTCATGACGATCAACACGGCACCGCTATTTGTGTTTGTGCGGCTCTGATCAATGGCCTTAGGCTAGTTAGCAAAGAACTTGAGAAAGTCAAAATTGTCACTTCTGGTGCAGGTGCGGCAGCAATTTCAAGCCTCAACCTGCTGGTCACTCTCGGAGTGCCCGTGGAAAACATCTATATCACCGACCGTAAGGGCTTGGTCTATGCTGGTCGCGACGGTGCCATCGACGCATCAAAGAAGGTTTACGAAAAAGACACCTCTGATCGAACGTTGGCAGATGCGATTAAAGGTGCTGATGTCTTTCTTGGTATGTCCGGTCCTGGCGTAATGGATGCAGATATGGTTCGGTCCATGGCGGACAAGCCGCTGGTATTAGCTCTGGCAAATCCAAACCCGGAAATTAACCCCGATGTTGCATTTGCCGCGCGGGATGACGTCATAATGGCGACCGGCCGCTCCGACTACCCAAACCAAGTAAATAATGTCCTCTGCTTTCCCTATCTCTTCCGTGGTGCCCTCGATTGTGGGGCTACTACTATCAATGAAGAAATGAAGCGCGCTACGGTTTATGCAATCGCTGATCTGGCTATGGCGGAATCTTCCGAGGTTGTAGCAGAAGCTTATGTTGGCGAGAAACTAGCATTTGGACCTGAATATTTGATTCCTAAACCTTTCGACCCTCGTTTAATTCTTGAGATAGCACCCGCAGTTGCCAAGGCGGCCATGGATAGCGGTGTTGCTAAGCGACCGATCAAGGATTTTGACGCTTATCGTCTGCAGTTAGAAAGGTTTGTTTACAAGTCCGGCATGACGATGAAGCCAGTCTTCGAAAAGGCGCGCGAAAATCCCAAACGCGTCATATTTGCCGAAGGTGAAGACCGTCGGGTTCTTCGCGCGGTACAGGTGCTTTTGGATGATGGCGTTTGCATGCCGACGGTCATCGGCAATCCGTCAACTATCACTGAAAGTGCGCAGGATTTAGGCTTGCGAGCTGTACCCGGTTCGGATTTTAACATCGTTAATCCGAGCGATTTTGCCCAATTTGATAGGTATGCCGCTACTTTTCGAAAAAAGCTCGGCATTTCAGATGATGCGGCAGAAAAAGCTATTCGGACCACACCTTCTGTCCTAGCCTGTTTGATGATAGATGCCGGTGATGCAGACGCTATGATATGTGGCTCGATGGGTCCGTATTACAACCATCTTAAGCATGTTCATAAAATCGTTGGGCGTAAGGAGGGCGTGGATGAATTGGCCAGCTTAAGTGTTCTCATTGTGCCACAGCGAGAGACTGTCTTCATTTGCGATACCCAAGCAACTTCGAACCCATCGCCGAAAGCTTTATGTAATATGACTCTGCTTGCTGCGGAGCAAATTCGAAGATTTGGGATCACGCCGCACGTTGCATTGCTATCACACTCTAACTACGGATCTGCTGAAACGGGTTCAGCTAATAAAATGCGCGATGCGTTAGCGTTGATCCAGGAGGCGGATCCCGAACTTAAAATAGATGGCGAAATGCAGGGCGATGCAGCACTCCGAGAATCTATCCGAGAGCGTCTCAACCCAGAAACAGGCTTTGAGGGGGCGGCTAATCTCTTAGTAATGCCAAGTTTGGATGCTGCTAATATTTCATACAATCTGATCAAGACACTTGGAACAGCCACCTCAATTGGGCCAATCCTACTGGGGGCGGCCAAGCCAGTTCATATTGTAACTACCAGTGCTACTTCGCGGGGCATAGTTAACATCGCGGCTCTCGCTGTGGTTGACGCCCAAATCTAACGTTCCAGATGTTAGGCCGCAGATGCATTAAAGTTTTCGTTGAAGGCTGGGGTGGCATCTCAAGGTATTCAATTGTTTATTGGGCAAACAATTAAAAAGAGCCCGCTTTATCTGGTCTATAGAACGGCATTTGATTTGTGCGGAGCGTATTTTCTATTTTCGGGTGGCTACTCAGAAAAGCGTGTTATGTCTCAGGGCGGAACTGTATTGCTAAATCGGTGGAGTTAGGATAGCCAGCCAGTTGTTTTCGGCTCTCCGAGCTTGATGTAGCGTGCGATTTCCTCCGACCTGAATCCGAGCGCCATGGGGCGCACTGTGTCTGCAATTGAGGTAACATCGTAAATCTCGCTAATTATGCCTTCGAGCCAGAAAGTGTGGGTGGCGTCGCCCGTGTTGAGGTTTATAATTTGTAGGCCGCAACGCGGCTCTACTTTCTCCTTCTTCAGCCGCTCATCGAGCACTAAATCCTGGAATGTCCGATCGGAGCGTTGTTTGGATAGCCCAATGATAGCGTAATCGCCGCTGAAGCTTAGGCCCCGCAAGAAGCCAGGGCAAAAGGCGATAGGCACGAAAGAATTCTCCGACTGGTCCACATAACCAAATTCACCAGTGCCAGCGTTCAATAGCCAAAGTTTATTTTTATAAAAGCGGGGCGAATGTGGCATGGAAAGGTCCGCGCAAATGACTTTGTTGGTAACTATATCAATGACCATACCACCGCCGTTGCGGTGTTCTCGCCAGCCTTCAACTACATTAGTATCGCTGACTATGGTGACATAACGAGGATTACCACCTTCATCAGCGGCTAATCCATTTAGGTGGCACCGGTCCTCTGCGACATAGTCATCAATAAAGTCTGGCTTCCAAATTGGCGTGAAACTGGAGTCATCTGACAAAGTGGCCACACAATTGAACAACATAACCGCAAAAACCGGCTTTCCGTCGGTCCCAATTACTATATCGTGGATGTCCGCATCCCCCGTCGTATGTCCGGCCATCGGCACATAAAGCTTGTCATAACCTCGGTAATTTTGGCCTTCTAAAAGGACGTTCTCAAATCGCCACATTTGGTAACGCGCACTCATCCAAAGCGTATTGTTCTTTTGGGTGAGCCCCATGCAACGGTCAAAACTCCTTTCGAAAACAGATAATCGGCCATCGGGTTGTAAGCCAATAAAAAATATTTTGCCGATTTGGTAGGTCGTGAAAACCAAGCTCACCTTCTCTTCGGTCAGCCAGTTAGTGAAAAGGCGTGAGCCTGAAAATACGAGCTGTGTTGGTTCTCTGGGTGCGGTTTGGTCGGTTCTTGGTTTTTCGGCCATCGGATGTTCTAACGTATAGGTTTAATTTAGTCAGCATAACAGTCTAGCTATTTGTCAGGCTAGTCTGGTTAATCTAAGATCCCGGACTGTTGTTAGCACCGTGACGTTCCAAGAAATCGCAGAGCACTGTCGTTACCAAGAAGGGAATGACGAAATATGCCACTAAGTTCCAAGCGCTATAAGGTTGCTGATATGATGGCGGCGCAGGAATTCTTCCATAGCCGCAAGTGGACCGATGGCTTGCCAGTGGTGCCGCCTACGGCGGGGGCTGTAGAGGAGTGCCTGGAATGGGTGATGATGCCACCGGAGCATCTTATCGGAATAGAACCTGTCCGCGAACGGGCGATCACAGCAGAAAAAATTGCGGTAAATGCTGTTATGGCAGGGGGCTTACCAATACATTTCCCTGTTTTGGTGGCGGCTTTTACAGCGATGTTACAAGAGCCTTTTTTGCTCCATGGTGCAACTGCTAGTACTGGTGGGTGTGCTATTCTCGTGGTGATTAATGGCCCAGTTCGTCAGGAACTGGGTATGGACGGTACTTTTAATGCACTGGGCGCAAGTGATAGGGCCACGACAGTTATAGGGCGCGCCATACGACTGATACTTGGGAATTTGCTTGAAGTGCGACCTGGCGATGTTGATCGCTCAACGCTTGGGCATCCTGGCAAGATCAGCTATTGCATTTCAGAAGACGAAGAGAACACCGTGTGGTTACCACTCGCGAAAGAGCGTGGTGTGCCAGACAACGCATCGGGCGTTACGGTTATGTCCGCTGGTGCGCCGCGCCAGCTTATGAATGAGTGGACCACGCAACCTACGGAGATTCTAGATACATATGCTGCAGAGATAAGGGCATGTATGCGCCATTACACAATATGGCCGGGTAATTATGCTATTGTTATACCGCCTCAACTACGATCACATTTTGATCAGGCTGGTTGGTCTAAAGCAGATATTCGGCAGTATGTTTTTGAGAAGGCCCGTATCCACCGCCGTGATTGGGCAGACTGCGGAAAAGGGGCAGTGGTGGGCGATAAGGGCGATATGGAATATGCGGCGCTGCAAAGTGAAGATGATTTGCTCGTTATTGCGGCGGGAGGCCCTGCCGGAGGCTTTGGTGCGGTAATTCCGCCGTGGTTCGGTACAAAAAGTAGGGCTGTGACGATGGCGATTGGTGCTTGCGTCGATTGCGAGACCGGAGAAGGAAAGGTTAGTGATGAGTATCGAATTTCTTGATCCAACCCATGAAGCCGCCGCTGCTGATTTTGCCTTAGCTGCTCGGTTGCCTGCTTTAAAGGGCATAACGGTTGGGATTATTTCGAACGGAAAATTAGGCACCTTGCCGTTCTTCGACGCATTCGAGAATGAATTGGTCGAATCTTATGGCGTGACTAAAGTAGTACGGCGTACTAAGTCAAACTACAGCGCACCAGCTGACCCGTATATTATGGACGAAGCCCAAGAATGGAATGCGCTGATAGCCGGCATTGGCGACTGAGGTAGCTGTTCGTCGTGCAGTTTGCATGACGCTGTGACTGGAGAAAAGCTGGGCATTCCGTCTATTGGCGTGATGACTACCAAATTTGTGAGTGCAGCGGACCTAATGTCTCGCGTGCTTGGTGCCGATGGATTCTCGTTTGTGACAATCGATCATCCAATAAGCAGCGCCACGCCAGATAAGCTATTGAACTGCGCACAGCAGGCTGTGGTGACGAGTGCAAAAATTCTTGTGGGTGGCGCACAGTAAGTTTCTTCAAGAGCGAAAATCTTAGCAACTACTCGAAGCCATGCATTATCGTTTAGGTAAGTTTTATCAAATGTTCGGGCAAAATCCCCTGTCTGGGCAGGTATTAACGGTAACACGTTCAATCAGGCCTGGATGATGTATTTGTCGATTCTATTACGATAGTCTTCCACGGTGCCTAAAACGGCGACTTCTAGATACATTCGCTGGGCCAATATTTTACCTACAAATGGGAATACATAACTCTACCCGGAGTAGGCATTTCCGCTCGTAGGATGCTACCGGTGCTGGAGTCCGTCATAAAAAGAAAGCGTCTATTTTTGCCGCCATAAGCGATATTGGTGATCATGCTGCCGGCACACGACTTTACCTGATAGATCGGAACGCCTTTTCTGTCGTAAATCCAAACGGATCCCATGCCTGGGTGGGCTACCGCAAGATTACTCTCTTCGTCCATGGCCAAACCATCTGGCCCCGGCCCTGGCAATTGGACGAAGAGCCCTGCTTTAGTTACGCCGCCTTTTTCCGTCATGGGCACTAGCCAAACAGCATTTGCTCTGGTTACTGCAACAAGAATGGTGTTTTCCCGCCGATTGAGAACAATTCCATTCGGGCTGGGAATCGTATCTAGTAAAGGGGTTAAGGTGCCACAAGCCGAATAGCGGTAAACGAGTCCAGTCGGGTCATGAAGTCCAGTTTGACCCTGGTCTGTGAAATAAAGATCACCATCGCTGGAGAAGACTAAATCATTAAGCCCTTTAAAACGTTGTTTATCAGGGCCTGTTAGGAAAGACGTTATTGACCCTGTGTCGGGGTTCAATAACATAATGCCATGATGATGATCTGCGATAAAAATACGTCCGTCCTTGTGAATTTTTAAACCGTTTGGTTCACCATCGTAGTCTGCAACCAACTCGAATTCGCCGTTTGTTGAAACTCGAAATACCCGTCCATAAGGGATGTCGGTCACATAAAGGTTTCCATCTCGGTCAAAGGATGGTCCTTCTAAGAAAGAATGACGCGCGGGCCGGCCTCCGCTGTTTTCACCACCCATTTTATGAAATTTCTCGGGTAGTTGGGCGAAGACTTCCGTTTTGATTACTTGCGGAGGCTCAAAATAGCTCAATGTGGTTCTCCTAGATTGTCCCATTTTCCCGTAAGGATCGGATATCTTTGTTGCTCAATCCGAGTGATTGCAGGACAGTGTCTGTATCTTGCCCTAGTTTCGGCGGTGGCGTGTTTTTCTCTATCGTTTCTCCGACGAACTGATAGCCGCGAGTAGCTACTGTTGCGCATTGACTGGTGCCGGGAACATCTTCGAAGGTTTCCAAAAAATTACGCGCCGACGTATGGGCATGCCGCAAAATTTCCGGAACGGTGTAGATTTGTGCTGCCGGAATGCCTGCGGCTGACAGTATCTCTTCCCATTCTGCGCTAGTTTTTTGAGCCAGAACAGGGAGAAGCTCCGCCCGTAATGCATCTTTTCTCTTAAAGCGCTCGTTGCGATCTGCGAACAGTGGATGAGTTTTGAGGGCGGGTCGATCGATCGCGTCGCATAGGGCTTCGAACTGTTTTTGTTCGTTATTTACAATGTTAATCTGGCCGTCTTTAGTGGGAAAAGACCCGGACGGTGCGGCAGAATGGCTTTCATTTCCTAGCCTTTGGGGCTCGGTTCCCGTATTTAGGTGATTGGAAATCACCCAACTTGCCATGGTGGCCATAGTTGCATCCAACATAGAGACATCAATAAATGCACCTTCACTAGTCTGGTTTTTTCTCAGAAGTGCGGCGGTTACTGCGAAAGCAGCGGTCATTGCGCCCATGGAATCGCACGCGGTGTAGCCTGCTCGGTAGGGGTCGCCGTCCTCCGGACCAGTCAGGCTCATTAGACCGGAATAGCCTTGAATAATCTGGTCATATGCCGGGCGTTTAGAGAGCGGTCCATCCTGACCGAAACCCGAAACCGCGCAATAAATTAGGCTGGGGTTAATAGCTTTTAAGGTGTCATAGTCGAGTCCGAGACGGGCCATGACGCCAGGACGAAAGTTCTCGAACACTACATCCGCATCCGAAGCTAGCTGCTTAAAAATCTCTCGACCGCGCTCTTGCTGCAAATTTAGTGTAAGAGATTTTTTGCCCGCATTCATTGCGAGAAAAGAAACGCCCATTTGTTTGCGACCGCGTTCTGGATCCATACCCATTTTCCGTGAAAGATCACCGGTACCGGGTCGCTCAATTTTAATGACGTCGGCGCCCATGAGGGCTAGCTGATAGGTGCACAGCGGGCCAGCTATGATATTAGATAGATCGAGAACTTTAACGCCGTCGAGGGGTTTAGTCATTGCCAACTCTTAATGTGAGGTTGGGGCCTTTATAGGCTGAAGCGAATATTCGTGTAAATTCACCTGAGAGAAGCGGAAACCAACAAATGGAGAGAATTGGTGGCAATTGTTGAGGAAACAGCGGATCAGGCCTTAAGCGATATCGCTTCATACGTTATGGAAACGGAAATTGATTCCAGCCAAGCCTATGAATTGGCGCACCTTGCCCTATTTGACTTCATCGGGTGTGCATTAAAGGCACTCGACGAGACTGAGTGCCGAAGAGTCATAAAACCAATAGTGCCGGATGCTATCGTTCCCGGTGGTTCACGGGTACCAGGAACAGGCTATGAATTCGATCCGGTGACGGCTGCCTTTGCGATTGGTACCATGGGGCGTTGGCTAGATTTCAATGATAGTTGGTTTGGCAAAGGCGGCGGGCATCCATCGGATATGTGGGGGGCTATACTCGCGACTGCTGATTATTTTGCACGCCGTGGGCGCGATATAAGGATGGATGAAGTGCTTACGCTGGGTATCAAGGCGTATGAAATTTTAGGTCTGCATCTGATGAAGAATGATTTTGGGCCGTACGATTATACTGCTCCCTTGAAGGCGGCGACGGCGGCAGTCATCTGTCGATTAGCTGGCGGCGAGAAAAATGAAATCATTAATGCTATTTCACAGGGCTGGGCCGATGGTCAACCGCTTCGCATCTATCGTCACCCCTATACGACACCCCGCAAGAATTGGGGCTCACCCGATGCGGCAGCTCGTGGCATATGGCATGCATTAAAGGCTATCGATGGAGAGGCTGGTTTTCCGCGGGTTTTGTCGACCGCAGTTGTCGGAGTTCATGATGCGGAACAGCGCGGGGTTCCATTTATCTATCCGGCACCCTATGGCTGTTACGTGATGGAAAACATTTTATTCAAGGTTTACCCCGCGCAGTTTCGTGCGCAAACGGCGATGGAGGCGGTGATAAAGTTGCATCCGATGGTAAGTGACCGGCTTGATGAAATTGAGCGTATTGATGTCCACACTCATGAGCGCGCATTGCGAACGATCGATAAAAAAGGGCCATTAAACTCTGCGTCGGAGCGTGATCATTGTATGCAATATATAGTTGCTATTGGCCTGATTCACGGTTGCCTTGAATACAGGCATTACCATGATGAGACGGCCTCCGATCCGAGGGTTGATTTGCTGAGGGAAAAAATTCATTTGATCGAAAGGGAAAGTTACACAAATGGATTTAACGACCCTAAATTGCGTTCGGATGCGACTGCGGTTCAGGTGCGTTTTGTTGATGGTAGCTCGAGTGCAGAAGTTGAAGTGCTTTTTCCGCTTGGTGATGCGCGGAGACGGGATGCAGCGCGGCAGGTGTTAGCGCGAAAATTTTTTCAGAATACGTCAGGTTGTCTTGTCAACGTAAATGAAAAAAATTTTTGTGAACTTTATTACGACCAGGATCGGCTGCGCGCCATGTCAGTGGACAGTTTTATGGCACTGCTCGCTGTTTGATGTTTGATGTTTGAATTATGCAACGCAGGCTGCAGGCACGATAATTGTAATTAGTGGAAAAGAAGGGGCCACGTGGCCCCCTTCTAATTTGAGTTTTTCCTCTATCTCTTTGGGTCGGGTACAGTCCTAATATAAGGTAGGGGACCACCCCAGCCGTCAGGATATTTCTTTTCAGCTTCTTCATTTGATACTGCAGGTGCAATGATAACATCATCTCCTCTTTGCCAATTCACCGGTGTCGCTACTTGGTGTTCGGCTGTCAGTTGCATGGAATCCAATACGCGCAGGATTTCATCAAAATTTCTCCCAGTGCTCATGGGATAAGTGAGCATCAGTTTGATACCTTTGTCGGGTCCAATCATGAACACGCTTCGTACTGTTGCATTGTCGACCGGTGTGCGTCCTTCGGAACTATTGCCAGCGTCGGCGGGCAGCATGCCGAATAATTTAGCCACTTTAAGCTCGCTATCGCCAATGAGCGGATAGTTCGGTGCATGGCCGGTAGCAGCTTCGATATCTTTTGCCCATTTCATGTGATTATCGACTGGGTCGATACTCAGGCCGATGACCTTGCAATTTCGTTTCTCGAACTCAGGTTTCAGTCCAGCCATATAGCCCAGCTCTGTGGTGCATACCGGAGTGAAATCTTTTGGATGGGAAAAGATGACGGCCCAGCCATCGCCAACCCAGTCATGAAACTTGATGCGACCTTCTGTGGTATCTATTTCGAAATCAGGTGACGTATCGCCAATTTTAAGTGACATAATTCAGATCTCCCTAAATTTTTTTTACCTTAAGGCTAGTGGAAACAGTAAGTATCGCAATTTCGAGTCATTTAAACAAATGAGCGGATGATAGCTTACCTTGCTTAATCAAATAGAGTAGCAATACACAGTCAGATCAGTAAAATGAGGCTAGGGCTAACAGGCCTAGTTGTTCACATTAAATCTATAGAAGTGGTCAGCAACATTATTGAGACCACCATAAATTGGAGGGACTACGATGAATTGTTTTACGAAAACTATCGTTGGCGGCGGTATTGCAGCGATGCTTGCAGGAGGAGCTTTTGCCACAGCCGCACTCGCCGGTGGGCATAAGAAACCGGGCGATTATCCGAAGCGTCCAATCACTATAATTGTTTGTTACGGCAAAGGTGGTGGCTCGGATCAGGCTGTTGCGGCTCTGCAAGGGCCGGCCAGCAAGATTATGGGTGTTAAAGTTAACAAGGTGAATAAGCCTGGCGGTGGTGGTGTAAACTGTCTGCCTGATTTTGAGCAAGCGCCTGCAGACGGTTATACGATCTTACAGCATACGGACACGCTGATTACTAAGTACGTTGGTGGTGCACACAACATTCACCCGACCAAAGATTTGACCCCTGTCATTACTAGTAATATCGCACCGACTGCGCTTTTCATTAAGCCGGACGATAAGAGGTTTTTAGATGGCGGTAAACCAAGCTGGAACAAGGTTGTTGCCTACGCGAAAGCAAAAAAGCTCAATGTCTCCAACATCAATGCGGAGATGGAGCTGGTCACCATGGCTAAGGTCGAGGAATTTTTCGGCATCAAGGTAAAACAAGTATTGTTTGATAAGCCGGCCCAGCGTTATGGCTCGGTCATTGGTGGGAAGCTTGATGTGCTTATGGAGCAACCCGGCGACGTTATTAAACACGTGAAAGCGGGCAAGCTGGCGCCGGTGTTAGCTGTGTGGCCAAAACGATTTGGCGTCTTCCCGGATACTAAAGCCATCGGCCAAGACTATAAAATTGGCTGGCAGCCGCTGCTGCGCGTCCGTGGTCTTTGGGTTAAGAAGGGCACGCCTGCGCCAATTCAAAAATACCTCGAGCATGTTTTTACGGAAGCATATAAAAGCGAGAAGCATCAGAAGTTTTTAGTCCGTAAGAGCCTGACAATCGTCAACTCATACCAAAGCACGGCTGATACGACCAAAGCCGTTGACGATGCTGTTAAAACCTATGCCAAGATCTTTAAGGGCATGGGACGCAAGGTTCGCAAAGGGCTTTAAAAAGCTCATTGATTGCCAATTGGTTTAGGAAAGGTCCCGTTCTCGCCATTTTTATTTACATTCGGGCAATGGGACCTTTTCCTTTAATTTTCCAAATAGAATTCAAGTGAATTCGGGGCGGTAAAATGGCCGAGCCGGGCGAAGCAAAAAAGAATAACCGTAAGCAGACATTGATAGAGGCAAGCATTTGGTTGGTATTCGCCATGCTTGCCTATGCCTTTGCGGCCGGTTTTGACAAACCGCTTCCTACGTTTGCACTTGGGGCCGCGCATTGGCCGCATATTATTATTTCGGTCATTTTGATTGCTACAGGCGTGTTGATCGTGTCGCAATTCTTGCGGGGTGCGCCAAAATCGGCTGACAGTGTGACGGATCAAATATTTGATGAGACCGAAGACGATGTCGGCTCGTTGTCTGTACAAACGATTGTCATGTTTATCTTGCCGTTATTTTGGGTGTTCGGCATGCATAAGCTAGGTTTTTTGGTGGCCACGCCTTTTTTCTTGCTGGCGTGTTCTTGGATAATGGGCGTACGGAGCTGGAAAGTGTTATTGGCCTTTACGTTCGGTTTCTTCGCGGTCATTGTGTTTGTTTTTTATAAGTTGATATTCACGCCTCTGCCGATGGGGGCTGGTTGGTTCCATTCGCTGAACGGCGAAATGATCGGTCTTATCCAGTAAAGCGGCCAAAGGGCGGGAAAATGCAGGAATTTCTACACGGTACTGAACTTCTTTTTACCAACCCAATTGGCATTACTATATTTATCGGCGGGTTGATCGGCGGCCTCGTCTTTGGCGCAATACCAGGATTAAACGTTCTTACCCTTGCCGCTGTTTTGTTGCCCTTCACCGCTTGGTTCCCAGCTGAACATGCCATCATGTTGTATGGCGTGATTTACGTGTCGGGCATTTATGGCGGCGCGATTACGGCTATTTTGTTTAATATTCCGGGTTCGGTGGAAAACGCGCCGACTGCCTTCGACGGCTATCCCATGACCCGAAATGGTCAAGCCAGTAAGGCGATTGGCTATGCGGTAACATGTTCAGCAATTGGTGGCACTTTGTCAGCCGTCTTAATGATGGTGGCGACCGAGCCGCTTGCGAACTTTGCAGTTTCAACCTTTGGTCCGGTCGAAATCACCGCGTTGATTTTCTTTGGTCTTACGGTGGTTGCCGGTGTTGGCTCCCGTTCATTGGCAAAAGGCTGGTTGTCGTTAGGGCTGGGCTTGATGATAGGTTGTATTGGCAACGACCCTGTTGGGGCCACGCCACGCTATACGTTTGATATGCTGTATCTAAGTGGCGGTGTAGGGTTTATCCCATTAATCCTGGGTCTCTTCGCGGTCAGTGAAGTTTTTCTCCAGAGCCAACGGATGTCTAAAGGCACATATGAGCGGCCGGAGATCTCGGTCGATTTTCCGAGCCGAGCAGAATTTTGGGCGATGCGATGGGCGGTGGCACGGTCCACTGTGATAGGTTGGTTCAGCGGTATATTGCCAGGTGTGGGTGCCACGCTCGCAGCCTTCCTATCCTATAACGAAGCGGTCCGTTGGTCTAAGACGCCGGAGAAATTTGGCTCTGGCGAACCAGAAGGCGTCGTCGCGCCGGAGACGGCGAATAATGCGGCGACTGGGGCTGCGATGATTCCTTTGTTGGCGCTTGGCCTACCCGGTGGGGCGCTGACGGCCATGATGATTGGGGTTTTTAATGTCCATGACATGGACGTAGGTCCACTGATAATGGTGGAGGCGCCAGATCTTGTATGGATCCTATTCGCTTCGATGTTCTGGGCCAGTCTCGCAATTTTCTTTCTTGGCATGGTAGAATCTAAAACTATTGTTCATTTGCTGCGTGTGCCTTTCACGTTGCTTGCGCCGGGTATTATGGTCTTCTCTACGATCGGCGCTTATGCATTGCGTGGTAATATTTTCGATGTGTTGACGATGTTTTTGGCAGGCATAGCGGGATATTTTCTGCGTAAAAGCGATTATTCTGTGGCGGCTATCGTCATGGGTGTCATTCTTGGGAAAATCGGCGAGAATAGTCTCGCCCAAGCTTTGACGATCCTCGACTTTAATTATCTTGGATTCTTTGGTGAGCCTGTTGCTGCTGTGTTAGTGGCCGCAGGCTTGTTGACGGTTGCCTGGAGCCTTTATCGTCGGGCGCGTCAATATTTCGGGTAGGGCTGAAAGTGAACTCTAAAAAGCTTTAACCTGTAATAATCACTTCATCGCCTACAACGTTAAAGTTATGGGGAAAATCCTCGGATACCCATTCCATAAATTGTATCGCTTCATCAAAACGGGGATCGCCGTTTTTGAGAATTTCTGGCCGTAGCTTCTGATCGATCAATGTCGGCAGGAATGAAACCTTTTCGACACCTTTATTCGAAAAAATGGCCTTGGTTATCAGGGTGCGTTTGCCATCCGAACCATAAGGTAATCTGGGGTAATCTGGATCGAGGGTTACGCGATAATTCTTCTCGAATTTCGCCGCTGCTTCCGGGGTTTTTTCGGAACTCGACATGATGAAATTGCTGATACTGAAAAAACAAACTTTGTTATCATAAACGGTGATGGCCTTTGGAGTGTGGGCGTGGTGCCCGAGGATCATATCAGCGCCGGCGGCAAAGGCGGCCTTTGCGACGGTAGGCTGGTAATCTGCAATTTCTTTCGGAATGAAATGTAGGCCCCAATGAATTGAAACGACAACTGTATCCGTTTCTTTCTGTAAGGCCTTGATGTCGGCTTCCATGGCGGCAACATCCTCCTCGAAGGGTACGGTCACCACTTTGGGGTGCACACCTGCTGATAATCGAATTTTTCGTAATAGGTGTGCACGCGTATGGGGGCGACACCGGTTGTTTTGTCGGTGGCGGTATAGCCGTCACGCAGCACTGAGCAATAGGCAAGAAATCCTACTTTCACGCCGTTTTTCTTTATAATCACAGGTTTGCGCGCTTCCTCTATGTTGGCGCCAGCGCCGACAGTTTTAATGCCTTTTCTATTGAGTAACTCGATTGTGTCCAGCAGGGCGTCTTCGCCCCAATCCATAGAATGGTTAGAGGCAACGGATACAACATCGAAACCGCAATTCTCAAAGATCGACGCTAGGCTCGGGTCGCAACGGCTGTGATGGCCGCCAGAATGAATTTGCAGTGCGCCGCGTTTGGAGTATGTCCGTTCGCACTGGCCGAACCGGATATCGGCAGTGGCCAAAGTATCTTTCGCGAGTACCGCATATTGGTCCATTGGTTCGTGGACAGGCCCAACATCGCCAACGGCTAGCAGGGTAAGCTTGTTCATTATATCCTCCCTTTGGACTGATGGGTTTAGTTTAGCGGTTTCACACCATTCGTCCAGCGCATGGCGGGAATGCTTTGAGGAGTCTTGCAAGTTGGATAGGCCGAGCCCACTTTAGGGGCTCAGGGAGGCGACTGATGACAGCACAAACAGCAATCAACGATCAGGAGTTGGAAGCGCTAATCAATTTTCTTGTTCGGTCCGAGGACAAACCCCGCGTCGATATTCCGGAACAAGGCCAAGGACTTACGGAACGGAGTGGCCAGTTCGAAAAACGTATAACGCCAATAAAAGACGCTCGCGCGGACGCAGCTAAATTTTCCTTGGATCAAAATGGGTTTTCATTTCATCAGCATAAAACTGATGTGGTTGATTTTCTTGATGAGGTGCAGGTGGAAAGCCTCTACTACCCAGAAGTTAAGATATTGGTAAAAGAGGTGACCGGCGCTGAGAAAGTCCATATATTTGATCACACCATCCGCATTGAAGATGACAAAAAGCGCGATATAGCTTCTGTCAGGGCGCCGGTGGAGGTTGCTCATAATGACTACACTGACAAATCCGGTCCGCAGCGGATCCGTGATCTTTTTGACGCAAAAGAAGCGAAGGATTGGCTTAGTCGCCGTTATGCGGTGGTGAATGTTTGGCGCTCTATTGGCGGGCCGGCTATCACCACGCCGCTGGCGGTATCCGACGCGTCGACGATGCAATCAGACGACTTTATTCCGACCGATCTCGTTTATACGGACCGCGTCGGTGAAATTGCTCAGATTGGCTTCAGCGTTGGCCAGCGTTGGTATTATTTTTCCGAGATGACGCGCGACGAGGCGCTACTCATAAAGTGCTACGATTCTGTTGAGGATGGGCGAGCCCGTTTTACGGCGCACACGGCGTTCACTAACCCAAGGGCACCGGTCGGAGCACCGCCGCGAGAGAGTATCGAAGTCCGGACATTGATTGCGTTTTGACTATGTTACAAGTCTAATAATTGATGTTGCATCATCGAGAATTTCCAAAGTTGCGCAGAGGCTTACTACTTCCTCAATGTCACTATCCGCAATGGGAGTGGCTGAAAATGACGCTGCATCTCGGAATTTATCCCTGAGCCTTTCTTGGCTAACAGGATTATTTACATCCCCCGGCAAGCTCGTTACCTGATGTTTGTATTCGTTGCCGTTCGTGCGGATGGTCACTATAGGCATGGGTGATTTGGCGGAGGCTTCTGGGTCTTCTACATAACGGAATTTGTCACCCATGTCGTGATTGACCGGGTTCTGCAAAGCATCGTCCAAATAGTCGCCCAGTCTTACATCCCCTTTCAACATGGCGATGCTACATGTGTAAGGGATGGAGTATTTAGCGTCGATGCTGATTTTCGGACGGGCCTTCTCGTACGCCGGTTCTGAAAGGAGGCGTGTTGCCCCCTGCCCGCCTCGCACTTCTATTTCCTCCACCGTGGCGGGGTCGATATTATGCGTTTCGCGCATATAAATGATCGCCGCATTGACCGGGCGCGTGTACCCGCAGGCCGGCCAAACCTTCGTGCCCAATTGTTTCAGTACGGGAAAAACCGTTCCCAGCTCTCCTGTCAATTCGTGCCAGTCTGGCTCAGTTGTGCGGTGGCTTACATAGTTATGATAAATGCCGTAGCGGCCTTCGAAGACCTCCTTATCACCGATGATGCCGCGGGCGGCGAGTTCGGCTGCCTGTACTGCGCCTTGTCCGCTATAACCTGCTTGCATCGCGCGCATATGAGAAGAGGCGGGTGTTGCCATTTGGCGGCTGCCGGCGAGCTGGTTGTAGGCTATTCCGATGGCGTTTTCCATCTGGTCCGCATCCGCCCCTAACAGATGGCTCGCGGTAACAGCACCAGCTATATAACCAAACAATTGTGTAGCGAACCAGCCCTCGGTCATGGTCCAGTCATTGACGGTGATGGCGCGATTACCGCGAATATAGACATCGACACCGGCGGCTATAGCGGTGATTAAATCCTTACCTGACACGCCACCGATTTTTTCGGCAATACAAAAGGCGACAGGCACGGTAACGATGCTTGGGTGGCCACCCCCGATATCGTCAAAGTCCAACATATGCCCCATGGACCCGTTGACGAACGCAGCCTGCATGGCGCTCACCTTATCGCCAAACCCCCAAATGGAACTCTCGGCCTTGCCGCCTTGATCTTTCACGTAGTCGCGCAGGACGAGGCTTTCCTCGATCAGACCGCTGGCACCGATGGTGACGCCGAGCGTATCCAATACGCATCGCTTCGTGATATCGATGACTGCCTGCGGCAAGCCCTCATATTTTAGAGCAACGGCATGTTCAGCGAGTTTGCGCGTTGCACCTGCTTTGAATTCCAAGACGTCATCTTGACTGTAGGCTGTCTGAGCCATGGTTGCTCTCCCGATTGCTGGTGCTTCTAGCTATTAAACCATAATTAAGCCGGATTGAGAGCCCTATCCTGGATAGTGGTGCGATGCATGTAGCGCCTACCTTTGGCTGTATCGTAGGACGTTCCCATATGGCTAACCGAACGGTTATCCCACAGGATGGCATCTCCCTTGCGCCATTGGTGGCGATATACGAAGCGGTCTTGGGTGGCAAAAACTGTGAGTGTGTCGAGCAGGTCGTCGCTCTCTTTTTCATCCAGTCCAATAATATGCTGGCCGGCATTGCCGCGCAGATAAAGGGCTTTTTTGCCCGAATAAGTATGATGCCGGACTAACGGATGAACGACGTCGGGAAAGCTGGATTTTTCCTCTTCAGTTAATTGCTTGCGTACGTCTTTGCCGGGTGGGTGCAGTTTCACATAGGATTGGATACGGCTATGGAGCACTTGAAGATCTTCGATTTTTTCTTTCATCTCAATGTTCAGAGCATCATAAGACGCGATCATAGAAGCAAACAAAGTATCGCCGCCTTCATCGGGAATGTCGACGCCATAGAGAAGGGTTCCTGCTGGCGGTGTCGCGGTATATTGGCCGTCGGAATGCCACATGCGTGCTGGTGTGGCGCCGATGGGCATACCGTTCTTATCAACATTTGATGATACGATAAAAATTTCTGGATATTCCGGAATGGCATAATCTGCTTGGGTGTGGCTTGAGAGTTTGCCGAGCCGAGCTGAAAATTTAACTTGCTTTTCTGGTGACAGCTCCAGGTTACGGAAAAGTAGAATTTCGTGTTCTGCCCATGCTTCTTCTAGTGCCTTGACCGTGCGGTCGTCCAAATCTTCGGTGATATCGAGTCCGCGCACCTCGGCGCCTAGCACATCGGATAATGGTACGAGATGAAAATTTCCGGCCATATTTAGGTTCCTTTAATGAGCGGGAACAATTAGTGCGTCGGCCACGCTCAGGCATGTCGAATGGACGATCACCGGATTCAAATCTAATTCTGTTACTGCACCCGCTGTTTCGGCTGCAAATTCGCTGAGCCTAACCATAAGGTCGGCCAATGCGTCTTTGTCTGCTACTTTTTGGCCTCGTACGTCGCCAAGGATCGCCGCCCCTTTGAGCCTGTCTAGGGCGGATTTAGCCTCCCCTTTGGAAAGTGGCGTTGGCAACAGAATAAACTCTTTGATGACTTCGACGAAAATGCCGCCGAGGCCGACTAATAACATGGGGCCGAAATCAGAGTCGTTATTGATGCCAACTATCATTTCAATCCCGTCTTCAGCCATGGGGCGAACGAGTATTCCTTTAATATCTGCCTCCGGGTCATACTCAATAGCGTTGGCCCTGATATTCTCAAATGCTGCTTTAATTTGATTCTCGCCCTCTACCTTTAAGGCAATCCCGCCGGCTTCGGTTTTATGAGGGATATCAGGAGATTGGATCTTAAGGGCGACAGGCGCGCCTATAGCTTTTGCCAAAGTTACGGCTTCATTTGCGTTAGTCGCGAGGCCGCCGTTGCCTAAATCTATTCCATAGGGTGCTAAGATATCTGCTGCTTGGTATTCGCATAGCACTCCGTCATATTTGGCCAGTGCTGAACGAACAGTTTCAGCGCGAGAGGTATCTCGTGTCTTGATTTTTGGAATTTTTAAAAACGCCTCTCTATGGGAACGGTAGTCTGCCATTTCGCATACGGTACGGGCACAATTCGGCATATTGGTAAAAAGTGGAAAGCCAGCATTATTGATAAGCTGTGTCGCTTTATCGCCGGGCAACGTATAACTGCACATCATAATTGGTTTTTTAGTTTCCTCAGCAACCCGAAATAAATGTTCCCGCTCGTCTAAAAATACCTTGGCACTGCGTGCGGAAATCACGCTGATGACTGTATCTATGTTGGTAGAGCCTGCTACCCATTCGGCTAATACGCTGTAGCCAATGGTGCGAATTGACCCGGCGGTACCGTCAACCGGGTTCTGTGAAGTTGCATAATCAGGCAAGTGTGCATCGATTTTGGCACGTGTGGGATCATCAAGAATTGGCACTTCGAGCCCTGCGGTGATGCAACTTTCGGCCATCCAGCCACCAGAGCCGCCAGACCCGGTACAAATGGCAACCCGCTTTCCTGTGGGCAACCTATCACGGTACCGGGAGAATCCGGCTGCAATATCGCACATTTCTTCTCGGTCTTTACCTTCGATGATGCCGTAACGTTGGAACATTGCTTTATAAGCGTCATATGACCCGGTCATGGCTCCTGTGTGGGAGGCCGCCGCCCTCCTACCAGCTTCAGATTTTCCTATCTTGGTTAAGATTATGGGTTTTCCTGCACGAAGCGCTTTTTCCGCCACTTTTTGAAAAATATCTGGTGATTTTACGTCCTCTAGGAATAGCAAAAATGAATCTGTACGGCCTTCATCAATCAGGTAATCAACAAATTGAAAAGTCTCTAGCGCGGCTTCATTGCCGGTTGTAATCACATAGCTAAACGGTAATTCCTTAGGTCTTCCTTGGTCATAGAAACCAAAGCCGGAGCCGCCGCTTTGTGCGATGGCAGCAACGAACCCATCTTTTCGGTAGCTTGGGATTAGAGAGAAATCGGTTTCCGCGACTGCCGGGCTGAAAGTCGTGCAAAGCGATGCAGACATATTAGCGAACCCTTCTGAATTTGGTCCACCTATCGCCATATCATACTTCTTGGCAACTTCGCCTATTTTGGCTTGCAATGCCTTGCCTTCGTCGCCGCCGCCATCGGCGAAGCCTGCGGTGATGATCTGTGCTGCTTTGACACCGGCTTTGCCGCACCGTTCTAGTTCTTCGGGTACAAACTCTGCCGGGATGATTAAAAGTGCGAGATCAATTGAGGCCGGAATATTCGCCACAGTTTTATAGGCCTTTAAGCCCATGACTTCCTCTGCACTGCGGCTGACCGGATAAATTTTACCCGCATAGGGGTGGCTCATAAGCACTGCCATCGTCCGCCCACGAAGAATAGAGGTGTCGTTAGAAGCGCCGATCACGGCAACTGTCTTCGGGTTTAAGAGTGCGTGAATGTTAGGCATTCTGTTGACTATCGTAGTCCCAGTCCGCGAGCGATAATGCCACGTAATACCTCTGTTGTGCCGCCTTGTATGGTTAGTTTTGGTGCCACTTGGATGCCGTAGTTTAGCAATGTATCGAAAGATGCACGGTTGCTGTCATCGGGCGCGACAAATGTTGCTAGGTCACGGGCCTTCGATGGCAGTTCCTGTTCCCAGATAGTGCCGAGATCCTTCACTAAGGAGCCTTGAATTGTAGGCTCTTGGCCAGCTTGCAACATGCCGTTTACGGAAACGGACATGCGTCGCAGGGTATGAAGCCCCGCTACCAGTCGCCCAAGCCCTTCAGCGCAACGGGCATCTGGTTTTGCGCCAAGTACTTGTGCCAGCTCAAACAGGACATATGAGGTTTCTAAAAATCGTTCTGGGCCGCTGCGCTCATAGGCAAGCTCGCTGGTTGCTTGTTTCCACGCGCCGTCGATTTCGCCTAAAACGTAATCATCAGGAATAAAAGTGTCTTCGAAGACCACTTCATTAAATTCATGCTGGCCGCGCAAGTTCACCACTGGATTAACGCTGATGTTATTGAAGTTTTTCATATCAACCAAAAAGTTGGTCAATCCGTGACGGCGATTTTCTTCGGTAGGAGGGGATGTGCGGAACAGCCCTATCAGGTAGTCTGCCAAATGGGCGTAGCTGGTCCAAATTTTCGTGCCATTAATGAGCCAGCCACCTTCGGTTTTTGTTGCCCGCACCTTAGCCGCGAACAAATCTGAACCATTACTGGGCTCACTCATACCTATACTGAACGCGCATTCACCTGCTGCAATACGGGGAAGAATATCCTTTTTAATATCTTCGTTGGCGAACTTAAGGAGCATAGGCCCGCTTTGTCGGTCGGCCGTGAAATGGCCACGTACTGGCGCATTGGCAACGCGCATTTCTTCAGTCACCACATAGCGTTCTAGGAAAGTACGTTCGTGGCCGCCATATTGTTTTGGCCAACTCATACCAATCCAGCCGCGCGCGCCGACCTTTTTACTGAACTCTCTATTAAATATTCCGCCCATTGCTGTCTCACGATGGTCAAAGGTCCCTGCGGCTTCTTCTGCGTTGAGAAATTCTCTTACTTCCTCTCGCAGCTCTTGACAGATTTTGGGGAGGCGAATTGTGTCAAACTTGATATCAACAGACATGGATGCGTCCTTCTTTTCTAAATATTTCTAACGCGCGGCAAGCGCAGGCCAAAGCTGATCAGCGCCATTTGCGGCAATCATTTCCCCTAGTCTAACTGCCCAAAGGCTCTCGCTGCCGAAATCATCGCGCCAGCCCCAGAGCCTTTGGGTATAGCAATGCAGCATATGTTCAATGGTATACCCTATGGCGCCATGGACTTGATGGCCGATGGCCGCTCCTTTACCAGCTGCCTCACCGACGCGAATTTTTGCACTAGCAATTTCCAAGAAACCGGCCTCGTTGAAGCCCTCACCACTGTTGATTGTATCGGCAGCTGACGCTGCAGCAGAAACGGCAGCGGCTGTTTCGCCTGCTAATTGCGCCAAATTGTGTTGTACTGCTTGGAATTTAGAAATAGTTCGACCAAAGGCTTCGCGTTCTTTGGCATAGTCCACGCCGAGGTTGAGAATATGCTGAAGCGCACCGCCCATTTGAGCACAACGCACTGTTGCACCCATGCGCATCAAGTGATCTTGCGTGAAAACCGTATCGGTGACCTCGATGGGTGCAACGCCATCGAGTTCAATAGTGTCCCGGGGCTCTTCTGCATGGTTATTGTGCTGTTGGATGATGCAGTCATCGCGGTTGACCAGTGCAACGACGTGGCCATTGACCTTCTCGGCAAGCACGGCAATTTGCGCGACCTCGCGCCCGTAAGGCACCGCATGAGCCTTCCCAGTCAATGTGCCGTCATCTTCCAACGTAATTTTATCATCATTGTTAACTGGAGCAACACTCAGCATGCCGTCGGGTACCGAGATGCCCGAGCCCGAGAGTAGCCAGCCCGCCAATAGCGTTTCGCCCAGTGGCACCGGAATTGCGAATTGGCCTGCAACACGCAGTACTTCGAAGCCATCTGCAAATTCGGCGCCGACGCCGTTGAACGCTTCGGGCACCCAAGTTCGGGTAAGTCCGTTCTCTTCGAGTGCCTGCCAAAGCGGAGGCTTCCAGTTATCATCCTTAGCTTTATTTATTGTCTGGGGGTCGCAAAGATCACCCAAAATTTTTGCAGTCGTATCGACGATAATATTATCGGATTCTGACATAACTGTTGCATTCCTCTCAGAAATTTTTTGGCCGAATACTTGCGATTAAGGTTACGACCTGTATTTTGCATGTTACATAGACCAATTTCATACGTGACTCGGAATTCATCTGCAATATACCGTGACCAAAGAGTAAGTGAGCTATCATGAAATTTAGTAACTTTTTATTTCCTCAAGCGGCTGACCCAGCCGATGACGAACGGGTGATTGACGAAACCATGGCCGAAGCGAAACTGTGTGACGAGCTGGGTGTTGATACGGTTTGGCTTGCTGAGCACCATTTTGATGGTAACTGCGCGTATGTGGATCCGGTGAGCTTTGCGGCTGCCATTGCGGCGGCAACGACGAACGTGAAAATCGGCTTTGCCGTAGCTCAAATGTCGCTTCATCATCCCATTCGGATGGCAGAACAAATGTCAATGATAGACAACCTTAGTAAGGGCCGCCTGATCGTCGGCCTCGGGCGTGGAACGGCCTATAATATTTATGATTATCTTGGCTTCGATATAGACCCTGACGAAGCCTATGAGCGGTTGCTTGAAGCCGAGGAGATTATGGTCAAGGCTTGGACGACGGAGGATTACGAACACAAGGGGAAGTATTGGAATCTCTGGTTGCCCGCTTTACGGCCTAAAGTTTTCACTAAGCCACACCCATTTATGATCCGTGCCTGTTCAGGTGAGGAATCTATGCTTGGTCAAGCTAAAGAGGGTAAGCCGTTTTTGATGAACGTTCAATCTGTTGACGTAATTCGCGATCGTATGGATGCGTATCGAGCGACTATGCGCAATTCGGGGTTTGATGAGAGGCGTGTGCAGCAATGTGTCGACCAATCTTGGATTTGGAAGAATATTTTTGTCGCTGAGAGCGATGCGGAAGCCGAGAAAATCGGCGTACCGTTGTTTGAAGCACAGCGTGACCATCGTATGTCCATGCGTAAACAAGTGTACGAAGTGCGTGGGCTGACTCTTGACAAAAGTATGGAAACCGGCGCTGCGCCCAAGGCGGCGGCAAGAAATGTTACCCATCATAGTTTACTTTGCGGATCACCTGCGACGGTGGCTGAGCAGGTGGCGGAGATTGATGCGGTTGGGGTCGGTGGGCTCATATTACAATTTCGTCTTGGGCCTGCATCTCATGAGGTCACAGAAAATAGCATACGGTTATTCATGGAGAAGGTAGCGCCTGAATTCGCCATTAAGAAAGCAGCTTAATAAATGGCCAACTCTGTGAAAGATGATTTCGATCCAGTCACATTAGAAATATTCTGGAGCCGATTAATTTCTATAGCGGACGAGTCTGCAGCGGCCCTTCTGCGAACCTCATTTTCCACAATCGTTCGTGAATCGAATGATTTTGGCACGGTATTGATGGATGCAAATGGTGATTCATTGAGTGAAAATACCGGAGGTATTCCCTCTTTTGCGGGAATTCTGCCGACGACGCTAAAGCACTTTCTCGTAAAGTACCCAAAGGAAACATGGAAGCCCGGTGATTGTGTCATTACCAATGACCCATGGTTGGCCACCGGCCATTTGCCGGACATCACTATGTGCATGCCGGTATTTCGAAATGACGAATTGGTTGGCTTTTCAGGCTCTATCGCGCACTCGCCCGATATCGGTGGCTCCCTATGGTCTGCTGACTGTCGAGAGATTTACGAAGAGGGACTTTGTATTCCTCCAGTAAAGTTTTTGCAAGAAGGTCAGCCTAATCAAGATGTTGAGGAAATTATCCTGGGTAATGTACGCTTGCCTGATCAAGTCTTGGGCGATCTTAATGCCCAGGTGACGGCGAACAAGGTTTGCGGACGGCGTTTGCTTGAGTTTTTAGAGGATTCCGATTTGGCTGACCTTTCGCGTCTTTCGACGGCGCTTCAAGGCCGGGCGGAAATGGCTATGCGCCATGCTATCGAAGAGGTGCCCGACGGGGTTTATCATTCATCGTTGGATGCAGATGGTTTTGACGAAGATGAAACCCACCTGGAATGCACCATTACCGTTAAAGGCTCGGACCTCAAGATCGACTATGAAGGGACGTCAAAGCAAATCCATCGTGGTCTCAACACGGTTATGAATTATACTCAGGCGTATTCGGCCTACCCGGTTAAATGCGCACTTGACCCCTATACGCCACGAAATGAGGGGTCTTATAGACCCATTGAAGTGGTGGCGCCGGTAGGTTCAATTCTTAACCCGCGTTATCCGGCTCCTTGCAATGCTCGGCAACTGACGGGACACCTCCTAGCTGGGGTTATCTATGGCGCATTGGCTCAGGCGGTGCCGGAAAAAATTATCGCTGATAGTGGCAGTGCGCCGTCCATGCGGGCTGTTTTCAGTGGGAATGACCCTTTGGGTAACCGATTTACGCAAATTTTATTTGCGAGTGGTGGCATGGGGGCGGCAGCGGTCAAGGATGGGTTATCGACGACAGCATTCCCTACCAACGCTGGGGCCGGCAGTATTGAGGCTTTTGAAAGTGTCGCGCCGCTGATTGTTTGGAAGAAAGAGTTTTGTGAAGACTCCGGTGGTGCCGGAACATTTCGCGGTGGTTTGGGTCAGGAATGCGAAATAGAGGTTCGCGCCGACGAGCCTATACAATTATCCCTGTTATCCGACCGCTGGCGCCATCCTGCTAGTGGGGTGCTTGGCGGGTTACATGGAGCGCACAGTCATATTCATTTTAGCGATGGAACAGTGCCTCATCAGAAATCTAGAACCTCTATCGGCCCGGGAATGCGATTGCATATGGTATATGCGGGCGGCGGTGGGTATGGCAATCCCGTCAAGCGAGATAGAGCAAGTGTGCGCGATGACGTTAAGAATGGCTATGTCTCGGCCAAAGCCGCTAAACGTGATTATGGATTGAGCTGATGGCTGGAAGAGTTCGCATCGGCGTGGATGTGGGTGGTACTTTTACCGATTTCGTGCTGGTTGATGAAACGCGCGATCTTATTTTTACCTGCAAACAGTTGACAACTCCGGATGACCCAAGCGCCGCTATTATGGAAGGCGTTGCGCGGCTGCTCTTGGAATCGAAAGTTGATGTGGGCGATGTTCACAATCTCGTCCATGGTACGACCTTGGTAACGAATACCATTATTGAACGGACCGGCGCAAAGATTGGGTTGGTGACAACGGAAGGCCATCGAGATGCTCTCGAGATGGGCAAGGAAATTCGCTATGACCTTTATGATCTGTTTTTGGAGGCGCCGCCGACCTTGGTGCCGCGCCATTTGCGACGCACCGTGGCCGAACGGTTATCTCCGGATGGTGAGGTGTTGCTTCCGTTTGATGAGGTAGCTTTTAGGGGTGCAGTACGCGGCCTTGTTGAAGAAGAGAAAGTCGAGGCTGTGGCAGTTTCTTTCATGCATTCATACCGTAATCCAGCCCATGAAAAACGCGCACAAGAAATTCTTGCTGAGATGTTTGGCACTATACCGGTAACAATATCTTCGGATGTGGCGCCGGAGATTCGCGAATTTGAGCGTACTAGCACCGCTTGCGCAAATGCTTACGTGCAGCCCTTGATGCAGAGCTATCTAGAACGGTTAGCAGTACAATTACGCACGGCGGGTCATGGCGGTACGCTTTATATCATGTTGTCCGGTGGCGGAATTACGACCGTTAGAGATGCCCAGGCTTATCCTATACGATTGATTGAATCTGGTCCTGCTGCTGGAGCAATGGCGGCGTCATACTACAGCATGATATCGGAGGCGGAGAACCTCATTTCTTATGATATGGGCGGCACAACTGCCAAGATGTGTCTAATTGATGGTGGCCAGCCGGACCGTAAGCATGATTTTGAAGCGGGTCGCATTCGCCGGTTCGCAAAGGGTTCGGGGCTTCCGCTTAAAGTATCTGTCGTAGATATGATTGAAATAGGAGCGGGCGGCGGGAGTTTGGCTTATGTCGATCAAATGGGATTGCTGAAAGTAGGGCCCCAGAGTGCGGGCTCCCAGCCGGGCCCGGTCTGCTATGGTCAGGGTGGCGTTGAGCCGGCTGTTACCGATGCTGATTTATTTTTGGGGTACCTCAACCCAGACTATTTTTTAGGGGGCGAGATGTCGCTCGATCTGGGAGATGTGGAGAAGGCTATAGACGAGAAACTCGCAAAGCCGCTTGGCCTATCGGTTTTGGACGCTGCTGTGGGCATCCATAGTGTTGTCAATGAGAATATGGCCGCGGCCACTCGGATGCATCTGGCTGAAAAGGGCCGTGACCCGCGTCGTTACGATATGATTGCATTTGGTGGTGCTGGGCCTGTACATGCCTGCAATGTGGCTCGCCTTTTGAAATTGAAGCGGTTGATAGTACCCCTGGGAGCAGGGGTTACATCGGCTTTGGGTTTTTTGGTTGCACCACCAGCGGTAGACTATGTTCGCAGCTATGTGTCGCGTATCGAACAGATCGACTGGGATTATTTAAATGCGTTGTTTGCTAATATGGAGGCAGATGCGGAAAAAATGTTAGTCGAGGCAGGGGCCAATCCAGATGAAATTTCCTATCAACGTACTTCGGATATGCGCCATGTGGGGCAAGGTTTTGAAGTTTCCGTGCCGGTCCAGAGCGGTACTCTTAACGAGAGTCAAACTCATTCGCTGCGGACAAACTTTCTCAATACATACGAAATGCTTTTCGAACGTGCCGTGACAGATGTTCCGATTGAAGCGATGAGTTGGCGTGTGGCGGCTTTTGCTCCGGTTCCTAATATCGCGCTTAACTTTAAAGCACAGAGCCGAGTTGAGGGTGAGAAATTGAAAGGTCGGCGGGAGGTTTATTTCTTTGAAACTGGATTTGCCCCTTGCGATGTTTATAACCGTTATGCGTTAGTTGAAGGTGATATTATTGCAGGGCCAGCGATAATCGAGGAGCGTGAATCCACAACTGTGATGCCACCTGGAACACAGGCTGCCGTGGATTCCAGTCTGAATTTAATTATTGAATTGAACGCATAGTCTGTCGCCTTTGTGCAAGAAGCCAAATATCTTTGTTAGCCCTATCTTAATGATAGGGTCCGCATATCGGTAATTAACGGGCCATCATTTATGTTAATCGTTTAGATTCTTTTTTGTCATCTATTGGGATCATACGGTCAATTCGTTACTGCTATTATGGTCTACTCAATATATGTATGTCTTTTTATAATAAATCAAAAATTCTTTAATCGCTTGCTGCGAATGTTGGGTACTTGCGTTGGGCTCTTTGTGAGCATAGCGTAGGCGCGAGTATTAATGGGAGGAATCGACTATGCATTGGACTAATCGTCGCGAGAAATTTCGCGCGTATTTGGCGGGTGACCGCTGTTTTCATCCGGGGTCTGTTTTCGACGCGATATCAGCGCGGGTCGCCGAGGATGTAGGGTTTGAAGTTGGTATGTTTGCGGGCTCGGTCGGTTCATTATCTGTTTTGGGCTCACCCGACGATATTGTTCTTACCTTGACGGAATTTGCTGGGCAGGCCTACCGGATTAATCGGGCCGGTCAATTACCGCTTATTGTCGATGCGGATCACGGTTATGGCAACGCGCTTAACGTAAAACGAACCGTTGAAGAACTTGAGACTGCCGGTGTGGCGATGCTAACAATCGAAGATACCGAGTTACCAAAAGCGTTCGGTACTGTTGGCACAACGCGGTTGATCTCGATTGAAGAAGGCGTAGGAAAAATGAAGGCCGCCCTTGAAGGTAGGCAAGACCCCTCCCTCGTGGTTGCAGGCCGAAGCAGTGCTGCAGGCGTAACTGGCATAGATGATGCGATAGCGCGCACTAAAGCCTACGAGGCGGCGGGTGTCGATTGCATGTTCCTGGCGGGTATACAGACACGCGATGAACTCGAGGCAATTTCGTCTGCGGTAAGTATCCCTCTTATGCTGGGGAGTACCCCTGATGAAATGCGGGATCTTGATTATTTGGCAACCCAACGGGTGCGTTTCGCATTACAGGGTCACAAGCCGATTATGGCATCGATCAAGGCGGTTTATGATACATTGAAGGCGTTGCGAGAAGGTGCTGATCCAAAGAATTTGGAAGGGGCGTCAGCTGATTTGCAAAATCAGGTTACCCGTGGCGACGATTTCAAACGTTGGAAAAAAGATTATTTGAGCTAAACTTTTTAAGAATTGTTACAAAAAGGGGCCCGAAATCCGGGCCCCTTAATTTGTGGAGGTGTTGTGTCCTACTCTTTAAGGAGTGTGGATCGCTCCAGCAACTTTAAGATGAATTAGCGCCTACCTGAGCAACGCCAAGTAAGAGAAAACACGCACAAAATGCACTTAGAATTCGAATGCTCGGTGCCAACTTTCGAGGCAAAACCAAAAAGATTGCTGCCATTAGGCAAGCAGATAGAGCGTTTATTGCTACAATATTAATCATTGTCCTTGGCCCCCTGGATTCGCTTATGTTGCATTGCACAATATTGGCACTTTTTTTTTATGTTTGCCATTTATTTTTAGGGATTAGGGCGTAATGTCGCAGCGCACCAATTATAGAGGGGATATATGCTCTTATGTTTATGGATACTGGTTGAATAAGTGCTTGCCCACTATAATACCGGCATGAATGGCGAATCACCTATCCGCGTCGGTTTAATTGGCGCCGGTAAATTTGGCAGTATGTTCCTATCCCAAGAGCCAAGCATGCCCGAACTGGAGGTGGTATCGATTGCGGATTTAAACCCGGATCGCGCGCGCGAAGCTTGCCTTCGGGTTGGCTGGGATGAGGTGCGTATTTCGCAGCTGCACTTTCTAGATGATGGTGAAGTACTTTCGAGCGAGCCAGATATTGATGTTGTTATTGAAGCAACCGGGGATCCAGTCGCGGCCATTCGTCATGGGCTCGCTGCGTTTGATGCACAGCATCATCTGGTGAATGTAACCGTGGAGGCAGATGCCCTTTTGGGGCCCCTTCTTGCTAAAAAAGCTGCAGACTGCGGTGTCATCTATTCATTAGCCTATGGCGACCAACCGGCGTTGGTATGCGAATTGGTCGACTGGGCGCAGACTTGCGGTTTTCAAGTAGTAGCTGCGGGTAAGGGCACGAAGTATGTGCCTGGCGATCATAATGCAAACCCGGATACGGTTTGGTCCCATTACGGCTTGTCCCCTAACCGTGCAGCGGCGGCGGGTATGAACCCACGAATGTTCACGTCATTTGTCGATGGCACTAAATCAGCCATCGAGATGGCTGCTGTTGCCAATGCAACCGGCCTTTCCCCAGCGCCAGAAGGCTTGAGCTTTCCGCCTTGCCCAGCAACTGAGTTGGCAGAAATCTTAAAGCCAAATCAAGAAGGGGGTTGCTTGCATCATAAAGGCCAAGTGGAAGTGATCTCTTCCAAGCATCCAGACGGTACGGAGGTCAAAAATAATCTTCGTTGGGGCGTTTATGTGGTGATTGAAGCGCCCAACGATTATAGCGCCGCCTGTTTTGAGGAGTATGGACTAGCGAACGAGGGGGGGCGATATGCAGCGATGTATAAGCCTTTTCATTTGATTGGGTTAGAACTTGGTTTTTCCGTTGTCCGAGCGGCCCGCGACCACATGGCGACGGGTTGCCCACAATCACTGCAGGCCGGTGTTACCGCAGTAGCAAAAAAAGACTTGGCCAAAGGAGAAATGTTGGATGGTGAGGGTGGATTTGCTGTTTGGGGGAAATTACAGCCGGCAGCGGAGAGTATTCAGGCCGGCTATTTGCCAATTGCCCTTTCCAATAATGTAATTTTGAAACGCGCACTTCGCAGGGGGGAGGTTGTGCGCTGGGAGGATGTTGTGATTGACGAAAATATCGAGGCTGTGCGGCTACGGCGTCAGATGGAAGAAACCCAATTAGTCGGGCAAGTGGACGCATTAGATTAATTTATGGTTGCCGCTGTAGAAGAAGTCATCACCGGAAGCGATATTAATCTAGGAGACTTTTCGGTACAGCGCGTGCTTCCCACCCCGAAACGACAATTAGTAGGACCCTTCATTTTCTTTGACCATATTGCGCCACTTACTTTGGA
>MDTA01135933.1_pt1 | contig 32673 bp, 31 predicted proteins | sample 811151 | NCBI WGS metagenome assembly MDTA01 (sample SAMN05326648, study PRJNA326480) | marine metagenome | isolation source: seawater | place: Indian Ocean: South | collected 2010
AAAAAAGAGTTAAGTGTTTTACTTATTTTTTTAGGTTTTGCTTGGCCAGTATTTGACATTCTTGACTCTAGTTATACTCCAACTCAAGTAATTTTGACTGCTATATTTGCGTATCTTGGATTTCGTTTAACTTACTTCGTTTATTTTAAAAATAAATAATTTAGGAAAATAACTCACTTAACCCACATTTAATAAAAGACACTTTTTAAATAAATAAAAATTAGATTATTAAAAAATTCTTTTTTTAATAATCATATATATAACTCCAAAAACATGTCTTGCTTTTATTCTTTTTCCTTCTTCAAATGTTCTTCCAGAATACGAAATTGGCACTTCATAAAAATTCTTTGATGACTTAACAGCCGTAGCTAAAATCTCAGCTTGTTGTGACCACCCATTGCTTTTTAATTTTACTGGATCAATTAAATCCCTTCTAAAGCATAGGTAGCAAGAATAAATGTCAGTAAATGTTGTGTTGTAAAGTAGATTAAATAAGAAGGTAATAAATCTATTACCTAGTTTATGAAAATAGTAATGAATGCTTGTATATTCGGGGGATAAAAATCTGCTTCCGATTACAACATCAGCATTAAATTCTTTCAACATCTTAAATATTTTTTTATAATCACTTGGACTATATTCAAGATCTCCATCTTGAAACAATACATAAGAACCATTTGCTTCTTTGAGTCCTTCCCTAACAGCTCCTCCCTTTCCAAGATTCTTTTTTAGTTCAATTAGATTGTTATATAAGTTTGAATTTTGTTTTAATAGTTCAACTGAAGCATCAGTCGAGCAATCATCTACAACAATAATTTCTAAATTTGGATCTTTTATGTCTTCGGAACTTATTCGATTCAAAATTTCAATTATTGTATTTTCTTCATTAAAAATTGGGACTATGATTGTTACTTTCATTTTTTGCTAAATTAAATTATTTAAAAATTTCTTCATTTCCAAAGTCTAATAATTGTTTTAAAAAATTTAAGTCTTCCAGATTATAAATAAAACTTTTTAACTTTATCAGCTTGTAAAGCTATGTTTTTTATTATTTACTATCATAACAAACATGAAAAAAAATTATTTACTTGCAATTGCTAGTTATACCGATGAAAAAAAACAAGCTTTTTTTGAAAAGTATGTTTCAACAAGAAATAAAGAATATTGCAAACTTCACAATTTTGAATACATTGAAATAACTTCAGGTGTTAGACCAATAAGGGATCAGTATTTTTGGTTTACTAGCTTTAAGCATGAGGAAATAATTAATGATGTTTTAAACGAAGGTGATGGTCTTGTCTCAGTAGATGCGGACGCAATAATTGTTGACATAGATAGAAATTTACTGCCACCTAACAATAAAAACTATGCATACTCAATTGATACAGCTAATACTCATTGTATGGGTTGGTCTTCTTTTATAAAGTCTGAATGGACAACAAATATGTTAAGCCTTGTCAATAGCCAAGATAGATATGACGCATTAATTGATAAAACTTACTATCACGAAGGAAAAAAAACTGAAGATAGTTTTTGGAGAGAGTTTGCGGAGCAAGCATCTTGGTATTCACTTTCAGGTATTAAAAGACACTCCAATGAATCATTTTGGAACCTTCCAGATTTTGGATGGCATAGTGCTAAAGATGAGTGGACAATTTATTCATTAAATGAACTACATAAGAATGTTCACATTTTTCCTTCAGAATACAATGTCACAGAATTACATGGTGAGTCTTTTGGAGTAAATTATATAAATAAAGTTAAATATAATGATGTAGTTATCAGACACTTTGCCGGTGGTCAAAAGTGGAGATCAGAATGGATAAATACAAAATCTTTATATTTTCGTTTCCAAAAAATTAATATTTTTAAGTATATTAATACCTATAAGATCAAAACTTTTTTTCAAAAATTAAAAGGATTCATTAGTTCAAAAATAAATTAAAGAATTTGCTTAATCATTTTTTTTGGTTCTTTAAATTTTTTAAGTGATATAAATAGATTGGAAATATTTATTTTGTTGGTCATAACTCTAAGTAAATTATTTGAATACTTTGGATTTGTCTTTTTTACATAAAACGCATCACCAAAAAAATTAAAACTGTCAACATTTGTAAAAACTCTGACAAAATTAAATTTTTCCAAATAATGATCTAAATCAGTAACTAAAGCATTGTCTTTATAAAGTTGCTTTGTATTTATTTCTGTGAATATAAATTCGACTTCATTTAGCTTGTTACCAAAGCCTTTTAAGACTTCTAGTTCAAATCCTTGAACGTCTAACGTAAGAAAATTTAAAGTCTCAATTTCAAGTGAGTCAAACCTTTTCACCTCAATTATTTCTGACTCTAAGAAACTTATATCTGGTTGAACTTTTAGATGCAGTTTAGGAGATAGAAGAGATGAGCTAAGCCCTTCGTTTTCATCTGATTTATTAAGTTTTTTCGTTTCATTTTTTGATCCTAATGCGAAGTTATAACACTCTACATTTTTAGATAAATCTTTGTTTTTTATTAGTTTTTCATAAATATCAAATTGCGGTTCAAATAATAAAATTTTTTCAAAATTATATTTCTTATAATATTTTAGTTCTTGACCCAAATGAGCACCCACATGAATTACACCACTTATCTCATCTGAATGTGTAAGTAATAAGTTTGGAAGCATTATGTAAATTTTAACACTTGAAACTTAATAGATTGGATTATCATTATTTTATGAAAATTAGCTTTCTTGATTTTTGGACAGGGTTCGACAAAAAAAATAACTTTATCGTTCATTCATTAAAAAAAATAGGACTAAATTTTAGAATTGTAAGTCCAAGAAGAGCCGATATCATTTTTTTTAGTTGTTTTGGTAATCAAAATGAAAATTTTGATAATTGTAAAAAAATATTTTTTTTAACAGAGGATTTTAACTTATCAAACTTTAACTACGATTACTCAATTTCGCATAAAGAGACTTCTGTCGAAACAAATAATTTTAGATTGCCCCTATGGAAAATGTACATAGATTGGTTTAATGTAAAAACTTATAAAAATCCAAGTTATTTGATTCCTTTAAACTACATTGACCAAAATAATGAATTTAGTAAGGTGCAAAAAAATAAATTTTGTACGATAGTTTATTCTTCTGAATACTTTTTTAGAGACCAATATATTGAATTAATTTCAGGATATAAAAATGTTGATGTATATGGAAAAAATAAGTATGGAAATTTGTTGCCAGAGGGAGAGTATTATAAGATTCAACATCTTGCAAATTATAAGTTTTCTTTAGCTATGGAGAATGAAATCTCACCTGGCTATCTTTGTGAAAAACTAATTCATGCAAAAATTGCAGGAAATATACCATTGTTCTATGGTGATGATTTTGCGAAAATAGATTTTAATCCAGATTCTTTTTTGCATATTACTGATTTTACTGAAGACAATCTTCTTGAAAAAATAGTGGAAATTGATAATGATGATAAACTTTTTGAAGAAATTAAAAATCAACCATTATTCAATTCTTCTCAATCAATTGATGACTTTTTAAACTATTTAGAAAATATTATAAATTAATTAAGAGATGAATTAAATCTAGAAAAAGATTTCAAAAAATAAATAATTAATTTAAATCCATCTCTATATCTACGAATTTGTGTCTCACCATACACTCTTGCCTTATAATGTACTGGATATTCAACAATCTTTTCTCCACAATATGCAGCACTAAATAAAAAATCAAAATCTCCAAAGGGATCCAAATAGTTAAGGTCTTTTCTCCATTCAAGAATTTTTTCTATATGTGATTTCCTAAAAACTTTTGTACCACATAGAGTGTCAGAAAGTTTATTTTGAATAACTATTGAAACTAAAAATCTAAAGATGAAATTTCCAATTTTATTTTGAAATCGCATTGATTTATCTTCAATTGGATAAATAAATCTTGTACCATTTACAAAATCACTTTGGCCTCCTTCAATAATTTCAAAAAAACTTAAAAGAGTATTAGGATCTACTGACATATCAGAGTCTAGAATGGCAATTAAATCTCCAAATGAATAATTTAAAGCTTCGAATACAGCACCAGCTTTTCCATCAGACTTTTGCTGAATTACTTTTATTTTCAAATCTTTATACTTTTTACTCACACGAACTGCTTCTTCAAAAGTATTATCAGTAGAACTTCCACATATTAAAATTACTTCACTCAAGTTTGAAATTTTTGGAAAATCTCCAAACAACAAATCTAAGTTTTTTGATTCATTTTTGGCTGGAACAATAATCGTCTTTGATAGCTCATTGTTGTAATTTGATATTTTTGAAAAAAGAATGTAGCTCTTTATTCCAAGATTGAATTTAAATAAAATAAGCTCAAGAGCTTTATTCAAATAACTGCCAATACCGAAGACTTTAAATGGAAAGATTTGTTTTGTGTAAAAGTAATTTAATTCAAATCCACACGAACGTCCAAGACTAACTATTTTTTTTAATTTTGTATTTGAGCTTTTTCTAATTGAATTTTTTAATTTTAATTTTTCAAAAAAATTTATAATATATTTCCATTTTGGATTAATTGTTGAAATTAAAACTTTACCATTGGAAACCAATTTAGAATTTATTAATTGGAGTAATTCATATATGTTTTCAGAAATTTCGAAAAGGTCTGTAATGATTATTAAATCATATAATTCATTTTCTATAGATGACAATTTATTGAGATCGTTGGACTCTTTATCTAAGACGAGAAGATCTATATTTTTTTCATCAAATATGTTTAAGACTTTTGTTTCATTAGTAAAGATATGTAATATCTTTTTATTTTTATGAAAATATCTTTTTAACTCTTTATTTTGTCTTGTATAAAATTCTTTAGATCTAATTTTAAGATTCATATAGAAAACATTATAAGGATGAAATTTGAAAGATTACAGGGATTTAAACTTTTCTCTAAAGAAAGAAAAGGATTCCCTTGACTCTTCCGTCAAAGTAAGAGAAACGCTCGTATTTCTTTTTCTGTGATAATGATATAAATTTTCTTTTAGAAGTATATTTTTTCCAGATTTTAACCAAAGGTAAGAAATAGCTAATGCGTCAGCTGCAAGTGGAACATTATCATTATTACAATATTCCTTCATTGTATTTTCAAACTCAGTTTTAGAAACGATAAAATTCCCACAATTAAGTATCCAGAAAATGTTTTTATCTAATGTGATTTGGTTATCGTTAATAATTGAATCAGCAACTATCGAGGAATCAATCAATTTATCGTGATCCGAAAGTCTTACAATATTTTTATCTCGATAAAAATAATATTGATAATTATAAAAAAATTGCTTGAGCGTAGATGGGTAATAAATATATTTCTTATTAAATTCCGAATTTATTTTATTTAAAACTATATCTATATTTTTTTTAAGGATGTTATCTGAATCAATTTGGTAAACAATTTCATTCTTACAACTAATAATTGCTTTAAATTTATTGTTATAGGCTCCTAGATTTTCTTTATTTTTTATTAAATTTATATCAAGAGTTCGGGTCTTTCCTTGATATTTACTTACAATTTTCTCTACTTTACGAAACTCTTTATCGCTATTTGAGTCTTCTGTAATTACTATCTCATCTATTATTTGAGATTTAATTGCGGTTTTAATTATTATTGAAAGATACTGGCTTGAATAATAGGTTGGTATGGCCAACGAAACTTTATGCATAGTTTTACTTTAAATAAATATAAATTTATTTCTTTACATAACAAATATTTTTTCTAATTGTATATTTAATTGAGATGAACTTTATTTATTGTCTTGATAAAAATTACAATACCCAAGTAACTCTTTCCCTATATACACTAAATCAAGTTACAAATTCAAATATAAATGTATATATTGCACACAATAAACCTGAATCATTAAAAAAAATCTTAAGTGGTTATCGATTTGATAATCTTAAATTTAATTTTTTAGAAATAAAAAATAATTTAGTTTTACCAAATCTAAAAAATGCTCATGTTAGTGAGGCAACTTATTATAGAATTTTTGGAATAAATTTGTTAGAGAAAGACTTGACTCATATAACCTATATTGACTCAGATATTTTATTTAATAAGGATCCGGTTCCCCTTTTTAAAGAATGTATTAATAATCTAATTAATTCAGAATTTGTAATATCTGCAAATACAATAGGAGAATATAAAACAGATAACCAGGAAACTAAAGACTATTTTGATTATCTTGAAATGAATGATAAATACTTTAATGCAGGAGTAATTACTTATGATCTTAAAAAATATAGAGAAGATAATATTGGACAAAAAATAGAGAAGCATTTAATTAATTTCACTAAAAATGCAAGATATTGGGATCAAGATATTTTAAATACATTTTTTAATGGTAAATACCTTGAGCTGCCTGAAACATTAAATCACAATGTTGTAACTGACAACAAATTAGTCAACATGGATAAAGTTTTTGAAAATATTACAATCCATTTAGCTGGAAAAACAAAGCCATGGCATGTTGGTGGTTTTAAATATCCAGTTGGTAATTACTTTCAGGAAAAATATAAAGAAGTATTTAATAAAGATTACTTTATAAGTCCATATAGCAAATTGAGACATTTAAAAGAAATTATTGATTTTTTAAAAAACAAAAGTGAATATAAAGTAAATAACTTTTTTAAATTTTTAATGATTTGTGTATTAAAATTTTTTAAATTTTAAAACTATTCAATTTTTCAATTATTTTATTTAAATCAGTATTGTTTAGGTTTAGTGATGATGGCAACCATAAAATTCTGTTATGAATTTTTTCTGAAAATTCTAAATTTCCATTATCAAGATCCTTTAAAAATTTTTGTTTACTAAGTGCTGGATAGGAAAATCTAGTTTCTATATTGTTTTTAAGTAAATAATCATATAACTTTTGTCTAACTTGAGAATTTGAACAAACTACATCAAAAAACCAAGGTGTTTCATTTTCTTTAAAATCATTTATATAGAAATATTCATTTGAGACTTTGGTTTTATATGATTTGTAAAGTTTTACTTTTGTCTTTATATTTTCTTTAATTCTTAAAAATTGTGAGTTACCAAGGGAAGCTTGCAAGTCAGTAAATTTAAAATTAAGACCAAATCCTGAATGCCAATCAGATTTTCCCCCAGACCTATTGAAAGTTTTAAAATCATTTAAAAAGTTAAAAAATTTTTTACTATTTGTTAAAATCATTCCACCTTGTCCGGTTGTAATTATTTTATGTGGTGTAAATGAAAATATACTTAAATCACCTAAGTTTCCTGCCGAACATTTTTCATAAACTGTTCCAAGCGAATGAGCAGAATCTTCAATTAATCTTATATTATTTTTTTTACACCAATTTCCAATAGCTTCACCTTCTCCAACTCTTCCGTTTAATGGAACAAAAATTAACGCTTTTAAGTTTTTTACTTTTTTTAATTTTTCGAGTGACATACAAAAATTTTCATCTACATCTACAAGTACAGGTTCTGCACCAGCCCAAATTACAGCATTTATTGTTCCAATCATTGTGATGTTTGGCACTGCTACTTTATCTCCTTGTTTAATTCCAAGTGATAAGAGAGAAAGATATATTGCTGTGGTTCCGTTTGGAACAGATACTGAGTACTTTCTTCCAACGAAGTTTGCTATGTCATTTTCAAATTTTCGGGTATATTTATGCTCTGTTATCCAACCACCAGACTCCATATATTTGGTAACTGCATTTATGTCTTTTTTTGTTATGTTGGGCTCAACTTGAAATATCATACCTTATCAATTCTTGTTCTATCTTTTTCAGGGCCAAAGTAAGGACCATTTTTGACTTCTAAAACGATTGTATCTTCTAAAATTTTTGACTCATGAGCTTGACTTAAGTTAACAATAAACTCACCTGCATTAACAATTATTGTTTCAATAAATTCACCATCCTCAGAATGAAGATTGCATTCAATTTTGCCTTTAAACACAAATACACACTCAGAAGTTCTTAAAGCTGTTCTTTCAAATTTATTATGGTAGTGCAGGGGTAAAACTTGCCCTTTTTTGTAATTCCAAGTTCCAACTTGGATATAATCATCATCATGACTCAAGAAATCTAGTCCATCTTTAGCGTCCTCAAGATTAGCTACAATACAAATTATTTCGTTATTATGTAATATTTTTCTCATTTTCTATAAACCATTCTACTGTTAACTTTATACCTTCGTCTATAGACACTTCTGGTAGCCATCCCAATATTTTTTCACCCAAATTCGGATCCACCTTCTTCTCAGGAACACCGTCAGGTTTTGTTTTATCAAGCTTAAATTCACCATCCCACTCAAATTCTTTTGCAATTTTCTTTGCAATATCAATTACAGAGTGACCTATTCCAGAACCAACATTAAAAAAATGGTGTCCAGGATCTAAATTAAGTGCTTTAACTAATGCCTTTGCGCCATCTTCAACATAAAGCCATTCTCTGATTGGTTTACCTGTCCCCCAAACATCAATAAAATTGTAATTATTTTTTTTCGCATTAAAAACTTTCATAATCAATGCACCAAGAGCGTGTGATCTTTCTACTTCAAAATGATCCAAAGGCCCATACATATTTGATAAAACTATATTTGTTGATGAAAAACTGTGTTGTTGAAAATAAGCATCACCCATTGCTACATAAATTCTTTTTGATAAACCATAATTAAATACAGATTCATGAATTTTTCCATCCCAAAATTTATTTTCTTGGTAAATTGAATACTGCTCTGGATAAGCACAGTTTGAAATTGGATTAATGAGCATCTTAACTTCTGATTTGTGACATGCTTTATAAAGATTAAGAGCCATTTGTGTGTTTACACTTAATAGGTCTGCTTGATATTTATATCCGTATGAAATTCCTCCCACAAATGCAGCACAATTAACAACTCCTTCAATTTTGTTTTTATTTAAAAATACAAAAAGATCATCGTAATTTAGAATATTTAGATCTTTAGAATCTTTTATTTCAAAAAGTTTATAATTTCCAGAACTATCTATTATTTTTTTTGTATTTTTCCCAAGAAAACCATTTGAACCAATTAATAATAAATTTTTAATCATTTATTTATACAGCAGGATATTCCCAAGTTGGTTTCAGGAGATTATTTTTTACTAATGTTAATTCTTTCTCAGCTTCATTTAGATCATTTTCAACCATCATTTTTACTAATTCTTGAAAAGTTACTTCGGGCTGCCATCCCAGAACTTTTTTGATTTTTGTGGGATCTCCAAGAAGATAATCAACTTCATTTGGTCTTAAATATTTTTCTGATGTTACGACATAATCATTCCAATCAAGATCTACAATTTGGAATGCTTCTTTTAAGAATTCCTCTACAGTAAACGTGTTTCCTGTAGCAACAACCCAGTCATCAGGTGATTCATGTTGCATCATCATCCACATTGCCCTTACATAATCTCCAGCAAAACCCCAATCTCTTGATGCACTGAGGTTGCCAAGAGTTAATTTTTCTTGTAAACCATGATGAATTCTTCCAATAGCTTTTGTAATTTTTCTAGTAACAAAAGTTTCACCTCGTCTTGGAGATTCATGATTAAATAAAATACCATTTACTCCAAAAATTCCATATGAATCCCTATATATTTTATTCATTTCGTGTGCAAAAACTTTAGAAGATGCGTAAGGACTTCTTGGTAATAATGGAGAATCTTCATTTAAACTTTTTTCTCCTTTTCCACCATACATTTCTGAACTGGAAGCTTGATAAAACTTTATTTTTTTGTCACTATTTTTAATTGCTTCTAGTAAAGCAACTGGTCCAATTGTGCTTGTCTGCGAGGTATATAAGGGATTTTTAAATGAAACCGCCACATGAGATTGAGCTCCCAAATTATAAATTTCATCAGGTTCAATCTGTGTAACAAGATTTGAAAGAGATGCTGAATCAATTAGGTCTGAATAGTGTAATTTAAGTTGTCCAGATTGTATATAACCAGAAATTGTATCATCAATTCTCTGAGTATTTATAGATGAAGATCTTCTTATAGTTCCATGAACTTCGTAGTCTTTTTCTAGAAGTAATTCAACTAAATAAGATCCGTCTTGCCCTGTTATGCCAGTGATAAGAGCTTTCATCTAAAATAGTATAGTTATCAAAAGCTACTAATTTTATTTATTTTTTATTGAATGTTCAATTTAGATCTTAACTTATAAACAATACGATAATAACCGTTTACCCACTTAGAAATTTTACTTTTTAGACTATCTTTTAATAAAAAATAATTAAATTTGTATTCATTAATTTTGAATGAAGTCTTATCTAAATCTTGAATGTCATTTATTAAAATTTTATTTTTCCAATAATCAAAATCAATTTGGGTTAGTTGATAATTTTTTAAATTTTTCAAATAATCTAAAAGTAATTGTTCATTTAAATCATAAAAATCATCAACAAATAATACAGGTAAATTAGCGAAGTCATTGAAGTTTTTATGTTTTTTAATAATTGGTATCGTTCCAAAATATAATGATTCCCAAATTCTATGGGTGTCTATTCCATTTCCCTGAGGGCATAAAATAAAATTTGAGTTTTTTAAATCATGTTCATAATTTGATAATGAATTTTTATTACTTTCTATTTTTGCCCATTCAAAGTTTGTAAAAAAATCTTTTAACCCGCTCCTTAATCGAATGTTTGTACGTTCTTCAAAACTTAGATAGAGTAAATTTTCTTTTGGTTTTTTAAATTCATCAGTATTTAGTTCAATAAAATTTTTTTCAAAATTTATGCTTTTTTCATATCCGTTTGAAATACCAAGTGGTATAGGGTGTAGGTTTTTATTTATATGATCTACATTTATTGAATACCAACTAGTGAATTGTTCAGGAAGTTTACTAAATACTTTTTTAGAGATTCTATGATCAGTTTGACTAGTTATAAGGGTTAAATTTTTTACATTAATCTTTTTTATTGAGTCAAACAAAACATCCAATGAGTTATTAATTGAAAATACAACATTATTATCCGATAAAACAATCTCTTTTCTTTGGTAACAAATATGTGAGTTATTTTGATAAAGAATATGAATATTTTGAGGATTTATTTTTTTGAATTGATCTTTGGTTAAAACCTCTGAAAAAACAAAATCAGAAATTCGTGCAAATTTATAACCAGTTATATGTTTTAATCTCAATCTAAAATAGTCACTTTAAAGAATATATTTATTTAATATTAATGTATTAGAAAGGATAAAAAATAAAGATTTTAATTTTTGGTTCTAAAGGTTTAGTCGGCACTAATTTAGTTAAACATTTATCGAATTCTGAAATTGTTAGTGAAGTGATACCATCTTCAAAAGACGATACCGATTTATTTGACTTGAATCAAACTAGAGAAACAATATTAGAAACTTCTCCTGATTTAATTATTAATGCCGCGGCAAAAGTCGGAGGGATTCTTGCAAACAATACGTATAGAGCAGAGTTTATATTGGATAACCTAAAAATAAATATAAACATTCTTGAGGCAATAATTGATAATCCTCAGATAAAACTAATAAATCTAGGTAGTAGTTGTATATATCCATTAAATGCTTCTATACCAACAAAAGAAGAAAGCTTTATGACAGGAAAATTAGAACCGACAAATTCTCCTTATGCAATGGCAAAAATAGCATCAATTGAAATGGGAAATGCACTTAAAATGCAATATGGTCATAAAATAATTAATCTTATGCCAACAAACCTTTATGGACCAAACGATAAATTTGATTTAAATAACAGTCATGTAATACCAGGATTAATCAGAAAATTTCATGAAGCAAAAATAAACAATTCAAATACGATTCAAATTTGGGGTACGGGAAAGCCAAAAAGAGAATTTTTGCATGTTGAAGACCTAGCTAGCGCAATTGAATTTTTGCTTAATAAGGAATGGAGCTTTGAATTATTAAATATTGGTAGTGGAGAAGAAATTTCTATTGAAGACCTCTCTATGTTAATTAAAAAGATTACAAATTTTAATGGTGAAATTGAGTTTGATGTTTCAAAACCTGATGGAAATCCAAGAAAACTATTAGACTCTGAAAAAATAAATTCATTGGGTTGGAATTCAAAAATTTCTCTTGAGGAAGGAATTGAGTCAACTTACAGTTGGTATATAAATAATTTAAGCTAGGGCTTTAATTTTAAAAAAGTACCTATAAAGAAATAATAACTTAAAGGAAATTGTACTCCTTCCATTGAGACGTCAAAAAACGAAGCTATCAAAAGAGGTATTATAAAATTTGTTAATCTATAGTTTTTATATAGAATATTCCATTTTTTTACAAAAATAAAATGAAGATATAAGAACAAAAATAATAAAACGAAGCCTCCTCGTGCAAAAATATTTAAAAAATAATTATGGATATTTTCATTCATACCGTCACTGCCCATTCTTCCTGGCTCTGAAGGATCTGTCATGACTGATAAAATTGAGTTGTACCCATAACCAAATATATTTTTATTATTTTTACTCATATCGGCTAACAGGTCTTGCCAAATATCTAGTCTCCAGTTCAAAGTACCATCTGTTGATTTTAAAGTTCCATTGTCAATATATAGTGAGAAAATCACACCGACGTAATTCCTTCGTTCTAATAGATCTTGTAAATTTTCTTGCAAGACTTCTGTTTGTGATTTTTCTAATTCAGCATTCATAAGCGGGTTAGATTTCTCAAAACTTAAGTTTCCATAAATATTTAAAGTAGAAAATATAAAAATAAAAAATCCAATAAGTGCATAAACGAATGTTTTTCTAATATCACTGAATAAATCTTTTCTAATTGAAAATAATTCCATGAAAAAAAAGACAGTTAAGGCTACAAAAGAACCCCTACTTAAGTAAAGTAATATTGGCAAAAATGCTGGAATGATTATGAAAATAAAAAAGTGGTTCCATTTTTTTGACTCAAAAACATTAAAATAGAAAACGATAACTATTACTGCCATTAATATATCCGAAGCTTTTATAAATTCAAATTTGTCTGAAAATCTTATAAAAAATGTACTTAAAAAATTTGGATAAATGCTTGATCCAAACAAATAAATTATAGGAAACAATAGTGGTAAGAACTGTCTCATCTTTCTTACATATAATTGTTCATGATAAAACTCACGTCCTAAGTAAAAGAAAGAAACCATACCAATAAATGAAGCAGCTTTAAATGTATAAGTGTTGGCAATATTAGCCCTTGTGAAAATTAGTTGAAAAATAAAATATATAAAAATTAAAGTAATGACTCTTACCTCATTGCTTGGTTTAAATCTTAAATAAAAGAATGTCAAAAAAATAAGAGCAATGAATCCGAAAAGAACAATATACTCCCCTAAGCGAAAACCAAGAACTTCTAATCCAACGAAAGATCTTGTAAATATCAAATTAAAAATAATTAACAGAAATATTAGTGGAGAAGTATTGTACAATATTTTTTTCATTCAAATGAATATTAATATGCAATCGATAACTAGATTGAACGTAATTTAACCTTTTTAGATTAAATTATTGGCGTCTTGCTTTATCAAAATAATCTTTTTGCAATTCTCTCTTGTTTGTTGAAATATTACCAACAGTATTCAATGAATATAGTGGCTCTTTAATAACCCAAATTTTTATATTATTTTTATATAAGTCTGTAAACAATTTATAGTCTTGGGAATAATAAAAATTTTCATCATAATTTCCTAATGAATTCAATAAATTTTTATCAATCCCGAGAGTTCCATGTATAAAAGGATTTTTGAATTTCATTAGGTATCTATTTGGTAGATAAAAACTATATCCTGGAATTTTTTTTTCGTTTTGTTTATTGATTGCTCTTGTTGTGCAGACTTGATATTTTGTGTTTTCGAGAATTTCTATTTGTTTTTCAAATCTTGTTGGATGGCTGATATCATCTGAATCCTGTCTAAATATATATTTACCCTTCGAAATATTAACTAACCTATTTAGAGATTTAGTTAATCCAATATTTTGTTCATTCTTAAGGATACTGAAATTTTTATAGCTACTATATTTCATAATTTTTTCATATGAATTATCTGTAGAACAATCATCGGAAATGAGTAATTCAAAATTCTTGTAGGTTTGACTTAATAGACTTTCTATTGATTCTTCAATGTTATTTTCATCATTGTAAACAGATAGAATTACACTTATTTTTAAGTCAACCATTCAATATACCTATCAAAGTTTTCGAAATATTTCTCTTCTGTAAAGTTTTTATCAAAGTATATTTTATTTTTTTCAGCCTGATCTCTTACTATGTCTTCATGCTTTGTGAGCTTTAATTTTTTTAAAAGTTCAATCCTATTACTTGGTTTGAATGCAAAGGGGTTTTCCATAGGAAAAAATTCTGATATACCTCCACTATCGGGATAAATTGAATTAATTCCGAGTTTTGAAGCTTCGGATAATAAATTAGGCTGTCCTTCAAATAATGTAGTATTTGTTATTACTGAATAAGAATTGCTTATCAAATGTAAAACATCAGAATTTTCCATTTTTCCAGTAAAAACAATATTTTCATTTTTGTTCATTTTTTTTAACCGATTTAATTCTGGCCCTTCACCAACTATTAGTAATTTTTTATCATAATCAGAAAGTAGATTATAAGTTTCAATTAATTCCTCTACACCTTTTTCTTCAGAAATTAGTCCAGCATAAATTAAATAACTATTTGGGGTAAATTCAAAATTTTGTTTATTTAACTTTTCAAATGACTTATTTGAAGGATTCGTTAAGGTTTTTACATTATTTTGATCAAATCCATTATTTAGTAAAAAACTTTTTTGAAAATTTGTCAGGGTAAATATCTTACTCTTTTTTAAAATTTTGTAATATTTTTTATTGTAGATTATTGACATAAAAGATTTTAAAAATGAATCTTGGTAATACTTGTTAAAAATAAAACTATTATTTTTTTTCAATCCACAAGCTTTACAAATATCATTACTTTTTAAATGCCCTCTAATTGTTATGTACCTCCCACAATCAAATCTAAAATTATGTAACTTGATGACATAACTTACATTTAATTTTTTAAGGACATTAAAGATACTTAAAGAGCCTTTAAACCAGGTATTGTGGACATAAACTAAATTTGGTCTAAACTCTTCAATTTTTTTAATTAATAATTTTTTAGAGAGTTTATTTCTATTAAGAATAATATTCAGAGTTTCAGTGAATGGATTTCTGGTTTCTTTATTGGAAAAATATAAAGTTTCAATCTCATAATTCTTTTTTAGAATAGACACTTCATTTTCAACCGCAATATCTTCTCCACCAGTTATTCTATATTTTGTATGAATAACAAGTATTTTATACATCTTAATCACAGAGTAATGAATTAAATTTTATAAAAGGATAATTAAAGTTTTTCAATTTTTTTATCTTTATACATCATAAACTTTGCGATTGTTATCGATTATGTCTATCTGTAAATGTCTGTCAACCTTTTGGAAACTTGTTGGATCATGAGTTGAATTAACAACTGTAATATTATTTTTAGTCAAAATATTCAAAATTAGTGACTTTGTGTTTCTATCTAGATTTGAAGTTGATTCGTCAAGTAATAATATTTCCACATTTGATAAAATTGCTCTAATAAATCCAACTTTTTGCATTTGTCCAGATGATAAAGATGTATTTGTAACCTGTCTGTTTAGATAGTCCTCATTTATTTCTTCATCAAGATTAAATAATTCACAAGTTTCGATTATTTTCTTATCTGTAATCTTTAGTTTATTACCATACAAAAGATTTTCTTTTAGTGTTGTTGATAGTATCAAAGGAGTCGGGCCAATATATCCAAGCTTTTCTTTTGCAATATTTATTGTCCCTTTCTGATGGATCAACATCCCAGAAATTAGTCCAAGAAGAGTACTTTTGCCCGAACCATTTTGTCCAGTAATGACTGTATGTGTATTTTCTTTTATCTCCAATTCAAGATCTTCAAATAGCCAGCTTTCAGAGTTTCTATATTTGAAACTAACAGTTTTTAATTCAATATCATTCATCGATTTACCATCAACAAAGTTGTAATTATGTACAATTGCTGTGTCTTTTCTGTCAACAGCTTGTTTTAAATTTTTGATATGTATTTGTGAATTAATAACTTTGCTAAATGATCCAGCAATCCCACCAAGTGATTGAAACATCCTTAGGGTGATAGCGATATAGTCTAAAGTAATAAAATCAAAATTACCAAAATAGACTATAAATATTGAAAAGGAAAAAATTGTGATAAAGCTGGGAAATCAGCACTTAATATACTGTATAAATGATTTTTAAGCTGTCCATCAGCAACTTGTTCTGATGTGTCTGAAAATTTATCAAGTTCATCTTTATCTTTTTGGAGAATTTTAATTAAATAAATATTGTCTATAACTTTTTGAATTTCCTCATCTGATTTTTTCTCAAAAAGAAATGTTTTATGCATATAGTTTTTTGAACTCACAATAAGTTTTTTAATAGGAATAATCAAAATAATTACACCAACTGAAAAGGCTACAATTATCGATGGATTACTAAACAATAAATAAGCAAAATACACAAATGCTTGAAGGACAAAATTAAAAAAATTAGTCAAAGCAGAGTAGAAAAATGAAACATGGGATGTAATTTTATTAATATAAAAATATGCATCTGAAATTGAAAAATCTTTTTGTTTAAATATTTGAGTCATTACAAAAACTCTTAAATTCTTCTCAACGGTAACTTCCAGAGTTTTCATTAGATAAGTTTGTAAAATTTTAGAAGAATATCTCAAGATAATAATAAATGGAAGAATTATTATATTATCTCCAATGAAATTTATCCAAGTCTCAATTGTTTGAAATGTATCAAACTTACCGGTTAAAAATAGCGTGAATGAAAGAATAATAATTATGTCTAACAAAACAGTTAAATTTGAAGTAACAATCACAAAAAGGATAATTAATTTTTTGTTTAAAGTTCTTGCTAATTTTGATACATATAAAATATCTTCGATAACTTTTTTAAACTGCTCTAATCTGTTTTTCATTGCTAAATTAAATTATATTTCAATGAAAACTCAATCTAAGAGTTTTGTTCTAAATTTAAAATTTTTAACCACAATTAAAAATGCTGTAAAAATTAAAATTATAGAAAATATAGGATAAACAGAGGGCTTGTCCCTTCCATTGACATATAAATAATCAATATAGACAAGTCTGCAATCACTATTGCGTGATGAAACTTTAGAAATTGAATTATTATCGAAACAAAATTCAGTGTTTCTTTTTCGGTCATCATTTAATGGGAAAATTCCAGTTTTCAAGTCACAATCAGCTATTGCGTTATTACCTAAGGGAGACTCATGAAAATATTTTATAATTTTATTTTTAAAAAATATGGAATTGTTAAGACTACATGAAAAAGAATATTGGTTTGATAAAGATAGCTGTTCTGAAAACACTTGATTAACTTCTTTGGGATGGCCTGCTAGAAAAAAAGTAAGTAAAACCCAAAATATAAGTATAAAAATTCTTAAGTATTTAAGTTTTGAAAGAATTTTTAATATGACTAAAAGAAATGTAATACAAATAAAAAAATTGAAGTAAAAAACTTTGTAAGTATCACCCAAAAAAGGATTGTAGTTATTTGTTGGGATGCCAAGTGAATTTACAAATAAAGTCAACATACCAAAAAAAGGTAATAAATAGAATTTTCTATATTTTTTATCTTTATAAATTAGATATATTAAACCTGCGTAGAACAATATTGAAACTGTCGAAGATAGGGCTCTTCTTACACCATTTAAATTTTTATCAAATACTTCATAGAATGGTCCATTGTATAAAATTTGCCTATTTTTATTTATTATTTCATCACCATCAGTTGTAAATAAATCTTTTCTATTTTGAGAAAAATAATTTATATCTAGATTGAAAAGTTGATTATAGAAGTCTCCAAATGAATCCAGAATTAATGAATTTAAAATGGAATTTGCGTGAACGTTTTCCTTATCTCCAATTGTGTAAGATGAATTAAATTGTGATTCCAAATAAATATCTTTTAAATTAAAATTAAATATTGATTTTAGATTTGCTTGATTATCATAATCTTCGTCATATTCTCTTTCAAAAAGAAAGTTTCCTGTAATTGAATAGTTTTCATACATAATCACTGAGAATGATAAAACTAAAGTAATTAAAACAATGTATATAGCATTTTGTCTTGGTTTTTTTAAAATAAAAAAGTAAGAAAATAAACAATAAACCATGACCATACCACCAATCGAACCCTTTGCTGTAAATACCATAACAAAGAAAGGAATGGCATAAAATAAATTCAATATATTTTTATCTTTTTTGTATCTTTCAAAGAAGTAGAGTATCCATGGAAAAAAAGAGAAACCTATGATTTCAGGTTTCATTACAGCCCTTACATATATTGCTTGGGGGAAAAAATTTAAAATTGATAATGAAAAAATGATTAGGTTTTCGTTAAATTTGAGAACTTTAAATAACCTATAAATTCCGAGTATCCCAACTAAATAAAAAATTAAATTTATATTTTGAATTGAATTGCTTAATAAGTATTCCAGAGATATTTCATCTACATATTTTAAATTTCTTTGAAAAACTGAAGTTACTAAGAAATAATATAATACACCTTGTCCGTATTCAATATTTACATCTGCACCAAGAAAAAAATTTATATAATTGTAATACTTATCAAAATCCGCATTTCTTGTTGAAATGTAAAATAAGTTTATCCATGCAGAAGTTAAATACGTTGTAAAAATTAATATGGAAAAATTTAACAGTTTAATACGATTAGTTAAAACATAATTTTTTACATTTTCAATCACTATCTTATGATATCGTTGTTAAGTAAAATCGGATTGAATACTTTTAATTAATAAAAAGATTAACATTTTTAATATGAATGAGATCAATTTAATTCACTACTCTAAATTAGTTGACAGATTACCTGTTATAAAAAATGAATTTAAAAATTCTACTTTTAAAATCAACGTAATTAATGATTATGATAAAGAAAATTTAAATCAGAATGATTTAAAAAATTTTGATATTGACTATATGTCTCTTGGTGAAATCTCATGTTTTATGAAACATCTTCAGGTGTACAAAAACCTTATTAATAATTCTGAAGACAAAATATCAATAGTAATTGAAGATGATATTTTATTAAATAACAATTTTGATAAAAGAATGATGAATCTTTTACAAAGACTCCCAAAAGATTTTGATTTTGTATTTTTTGGCTCAAGTAAGTTGAATATGCATATACCTTTATATAAAAAAATACCCTTTAAAAATTTTTATAAAAAAACAAATCATCCAACTAACTGGGGTGGAAACGGTATGACAAAAACTACTGACTCTTACGTGGTATCAGTCAAAGCTGCAGAATTAATAATGGAAAGAGTGAAAAAGATAAAACTTTTAGATGATGCTTTAGATTTTTGGTTAAACGAATCAGCAAGAGAACTTGAACTAAATGGTTATTGGTATGAACCTACGCTGACAAGATATAATTCTAATTTTGAATCAAATCTTGCTACACAATATAGAGATGTGCCAAGTAAAAATAAATAGATTTATTTAATTTAACACTAAGAAAAAATTTTTACTCAATTTCACTAGGATATAAATTATGAGAAGATTATTGTCTAAGTTATTTCAATTTATTAACTTATCAATAATTAAAAGAGATAAATTAAATTCAATTGACAGAGAACGAAAGCTTTATCGACATGAAGTTGATAGGTTAAATTTTATATTCTTGAATGATAGAGTAAAAAATCCTTATGAATTATATGAGTATGCAAACAAATCGGAATCTCAAATATTTCAGGATCTATTTGTTTTAAATGAACTTGAATTCAAAAAAAACGGATTTTTTGTTGAAATTGGAGCAGCAGATGGTGTCAGATTTTCTAATACATACCTTTTAGAAAAATACTTTAGTTGGAGTGGCTTAGTTGTCGAACCTGCAAAAATTTGGTCTGATAAATTAGAGATAAATAGAAATTGTCAAATTTCTTATGACTGTGTTTATAGTCATTCAAATCTAATGATTGAATTTAGTGAAGCTCAGCAACCAGAATTTTCTAGAGCAACTTTTAAAAACGATATTCTTCCTGACGAACATGAAGAAAATAGAAAAATCGGAGCGAAAACATATGAGTTAAAAACTTTATCAATTAATGACTTGTTTTTAAAATATAATATTCAAGAAAATTTTGATTATTTGTCTATTGATACAGAAGGGGCAGAATTTTTAATATTAAACTCACTAGATTTCGAAAAATACAAAATTTCTATAATTTCAGTTGAACATAACAATACAGAGAATCGTGAAAAGATTTATTCACTATTAACTAGAAATAATTATGAAAGAGTCCTTGAAAAATATTCAAAATTTGATGATTGGTATATCAAAAAAAATACTTAGTTTTTATTTTCTAAAAGTATAAATGCATGATTAATCTCACGAATTTTATATGAATTAAGAAATTCTTCTAGATTTGAAATATCATGGTTTAAATCACTGGAGCCTAAAAAAATGAATGATGGGTTAAGCTGCAAGATTTGTTTAGTTATTTCTTTAATTTCTATACTGATTGTTACGACTACATCAATTTTATTATTTGTAAATTTTGGATTTTCTATATTTTCATAAATTTCAAATTCTTTAAGATTTTCTTGATACTTTTTTATATCTTCATAGGAAATTTGAGTAAAATTATCTACACCAATTAATAACTCATCATCATAAATGACACTTAAATACTGAAATAAGTTTGTTATTCCACAGGGAAAATCTACAATTAAATTTTTTCCAATTTCATTATTTTGTTTTAAGTTAAATATTTCTTCCAACACAAATATATTTGGTGGAAATAAATGAAATGAATCTAAGAGTTTTTTACTTATTGTTGAATTTAAGCAAATAAAATAATCATTATTAAAAAAACTATTTAACTCATAAAAGAAGAAGGTAGAGTTTGTTACTTCCTTAAGATGTTCTGATTGTTTAAATGAATTCTTTGAAATTTCACGTATCTCCAATGAAGAAAGGTTTTTTGGATATTTTATTTTCTTAAATTTACCGTATTTTTTTGAAACTGATTTTATAAATTTATTAAATCTGTAATTTTTAAGTAAAATATCATATTCTAGAAATTTGTATCTGTTAATTTTGAAAAAGTTTGTTAAAAAAAGGTATGAATACTTTAATAATGTATTATTTTTCATCTGCTTTACCAAATACTTCTTTAAACATATTATTAAAGTCATTAAATCCATTTGGGATTATATACTTTTGCGCACTTTTTAAAGCAAATTCAATATCGTAAGTAGCGCTACTAAAATTTTCCATATCAAAAATTGAATCTTTGCTTAGAACTTCTGGAGCAACACCAACATTTGTAGATAAAATAGGTGTTTTAGTGAGTGCACATTCAAATATAGACTGAGGGCAACCCTCGTATCTCGATGTAACGATGTACAAATCTAAACAGTTATAAAGTTCGTTTAAATTTTCAATTGCTGGCATTTCATAATAAGTATATTTAATATTGTTTTCTTTCAATTTTGAGATAATATATTGTCTTCTTTTACCAGCAAGAAGAACATGTAGATTTTTATGTTTTTGTTTAACTTCATGCATCAATTTAACAAATCGGTCAGGTCCTTTTGAGAGCTTTGGGGATTTTAAATCAGCTCCTTCAGTGTCTCTCTGGAATGAACCGATAACATAATCAGATTGATCAATGTTATATTTCTCTCTCAACTTGCTTTTATTTTCCATAGGAAACCAGATTTTATCATTTATCCAAAATGGTATAGAGTATATTTTTTTCTTAGTAAGATGCTCTATTTGTCGTTTTGTATTTAAAGATATTACATGATATGCATCAACGTATTTATCAAGATCTCTAAATTTTTTTTCTTCTTTAGAATCAAATTTGGTCTCATCAATGTGATAGATAGAGTAAATTAGTTTCTTTGATCCAAATCTTTTTATTTTTTTGTTACTTACATTCCATGGGGCAATTAACCATACACCATCAGCATTAAAGGCAAACTTTGAAACTGAATTTTGATGCTCAATCCATTCACCTCTAACCCTATCAATAATCCAATCTTCATTGACTTTGTTTATGTATATCTTAGGTGGATTATTAATACCCATAGAATAAGATATTACTAGAAAGATTGTATTGGATTTAAATAAATCTATACAAGATCTGTTTAAACCTAATCGAAATAAAAGTTATAAGAATTTTATTTTACGCTACTATAACCATTATTCAATAATCATGATTAAGTTAAATTGAAAGTTGTAATTACAGGCTCCTCGGGACAAGATGGAATATTCTTGACAAGTAAAATTTTAAATTCCACGAATGCAAAGATTTATTGTTTGACCAGAAACAGAGAATCATTTGAGAAAAATAAGCTAATCTACCTTAACAAAGATATTGATTTTTCAAGATTAGAAGTTTTTAGCTTAGATTACCAAAATAAAGATGAGGTTTTTAAATTTTTTGGAGATGTAAAGCCAGACTATGTATTTAATTTAATGGGACCAAGTTCAGTATCAAAGTTTATCGACGAACCAGAAAAAATGAAAAATATAACTATAAAGGCATTTAACAACATAACAAACACACTCATTGAAACAAATAATTTTTGTAATTTTTATCAAGCTTCATCTTCAGAGATGTTTGGATACGAGTCGGATATTCCATTCAATGAACTATCAATTTTTAAACCTAATACAACATATGCAAAAACAAAATATATTCTTCATAAAAAATCAATCGAATTTCAAAGGATCTATAATTGGAAAATTGTATCTGGAATAATGTTTAATCATGAATCTGAATTTAGAACTACTAATTTTTTAATTATGAAGTTAATTGATAATGCTATAGAAAATCAACTAGGTAAAAATAAGAAAATCGAAATTCCTAGTTTAGATATTTCAAGAGACTGGTCATATGCAAAAGATATATGTGATGGGATATTTAATTTAACATTCAATAATTTTTTTGGTTCTTACGTACTAGGGTCAGGAAAAATAACGTCTTTAAAAGATATTTCAAAGTATATTTATGAAAAATTAAATTTGAATTATTTAGATTTTGTAACAATTAATAAGAATAAGCTCAGAAGTGGTGAGCCATTAAAAGTTGTGAGTAATCCAGAAAAAATTAAAAATGATATTGGATGGAAAACTAAATTAAATATTTATGAAACTATCGACAAAATGTTCAGCTACAAATTAAATGATAAAAATTAAAATAACAATAAACTACTTCTAATTTTTTCTTTGTCAAAACTAAGTTTTAAACTGTCTAACATATTTGACCAGCTTTTAATTGATTGATCATCAGAGTATAATTTTTTTCCAATACAAACTATTAAAATTGCTTCTTCTTCTAATGTATATGATTCGAAGTCTTCAATTCGTTCATTCAACTCACGTATAATTTCATCTCCAAATCTATTAATTGTTTTATGTAGTTCTATTGCAAGATTTTCTTGATATTCATTTAAGTTATTCGGATAAAGTATCGAGTTCTCTATATTGTTATTAAATTTTATTAAAGAATTTATACAAACTTCTAAATATTCCATAAATGATATGTTAACCTAAAAAATTTATTGGAAAATGTGATAAATATGTTTGGAAATTATAAATATATATTCCAATCAATATAGACAACAAAAGAGCATAAACTCTAATATTCGTTTCTTTAAGTTTTTCAAAATAAATAGATGATAGAAAAACAAGTAAATGAAAGACTTGAATTATATAAGTTGATTTAATTTGATCACCTGATGGAACAGGATACAAAATAGAAAAGATAAAATATCCAATTAAACTAGCAATAATTGCTAAATTCAAATATTTAACAAAATAAGAATTCTTATAAGTTTTGTTTGTCATAAAACAAAAAAATATAATTAGAGAAAATGTAATTATTGATATTTTATTTACGTTTCCAAAAAAATCACCAATCTCTAATTGATTCCTACCAACATCTAAGTACCTGGATGTAAATGAAAAATATCCCCAATAATCGCCCCATAGATCAGAATATAAAATAGAAATAAATTGATTATCTAGATGCGGCCTAATAGGTTTTGAAAACAGGAAGGATATATTCTCTAGAGATGGAATATAAAATGAAAAAGGTTGATTACTAAAAGCAAAAGATTTTGGGCTCATATTAAACGCAGTAAAAGTTCCATATTTTAAATATAAATTTATATAAAACCATCCAGAAATGAAGAACCCAACAATTGCACTTAATGCCCAGTTTTTAAAGTATAAAGATTTATTATTTACAACTTTTGAAAAAAGAAGGAAAATAATAGGTAAAAAAAGTAAAAATCCCCATTGTCTTGATAGTGCAATAAATCCAATTGTGATTCCTAAAAATACCTTATTTTTTAAATTAATTTCATAGTTTTTATCCTGTGTTTTTGAAATTAAGTAAAGAAAAATACTCAAAAAAAACAATATATATGGCTCACCTCTTATCATTGATATAGTTCTGTAATTAACCGCTAACATTGAAATAAGTAAAACATAGCTTGTATTAATCAGACTTCGTGATTTAGTAAAATTTCGAAAGGTGATGAGGTTAATCCATATCGTCATCAAATAAATAAAGGATTGAAAAATTTGTGTAGCTGTTCCATAAATTGGACGGCAGTCCTGAAGATAATTTGTACTATCAATAATATTTCTACAAAGAATCTGTGAAATTGCAGGAAATATATAGGCTAGAGGTGGATTGAAAAATTCTCTAGTATCTAAGTCTGTTGGCAGTCTGAAGCTTCGAGGTAAATATCTTGATATATAATCAACGTATAAATGATGAGCTTCTGCGTCGTACCCTAGTATGGGTGAGTAATGTAAAATATTATATATTAAAACATAAATTGAAGTTGTAATTATTCCAAAAAATAAAAAGTTAGAATATTTTTCATAAAGTTGCATATGCTAAAGTTAGCAAACTTTTTAAGAAGTTATCCAATATATATTTAATAGATACAAATAAGTTATTTAATGTACAATTAACCACGATGAGTAAAAAAGTGTTACTTACAGGAGGTGCAGGTTTTATAGGGCATCTTGTAATTAAAGAAGTGCTTGAAGAAACTGATTGGAGCATTACAGTCATTGACAGATTAAGCTATGCAGGAAGTCTTGACAGAATTGAATATGTTTTAAGTAAATACGACGAAAAAACAAAAAAAAGATTTAAATTTTTCTACCACGATTTAAAAGCTGAAACTCACGAAGGAATAGTAGAAGACTTAGCAAATGTAAACATCATATTACATGTTGGAGCCTCTTCACATGTAACAAGATCAGTAAAAAATCCTTCGATTTTTATCCAAGACAATGTGGTTGGTACATTCAATCTATTGGAATTAGCAAGAAAAATAGACAACCTTGAACTGTTTTATTATTTCAGTACTGATGAGGTCTTTGGACCCTCTGATGAAAATGCAAAATTTTTAGAATGGGATAGATATAATTCAAAAAACCCTTACTCAGCAACAAAAGCTGCAGCAGAAGAACTAACTATCGCATATGCAAACACTTACTCAATCCCATCTCTCATTACCCATTGCTCAAATGTTTACGGAGAAAGACAACATTCAGAGAAATTTATTCCAAATACTATAAAAAAAGTACTTGAGGGTGAAGAAGTTTTAATTCATACAGACGCAAATAATAAACCCGGTGAAAGGTACTACATATATAATGAGGACCTTTCAAAAACAATATTATTTTTAACAAAAAACTATGAAGAAGTTAAGAGTAAGGCTTTTGAAATTCAAAAAAAAGAGCCGACGAAGGTAAATATTACAGGCTCTAGTCTCGTAAGTAACTTAGAAGTAGCAGAGTTAATTTCAAAAAAATTAGACAAGAAGTTAAATTACAAATTATTGAATAAAGACCCTGAGAGACCTGGGCATGATATAAAGTATGGTTTAAATAATGAACTTTTGGAAAGTTTAAATGGTGTTTACGATCGAGAATTTAAAGATGGTATTGTAAATACAGTTGATTGGTATCTTGATAACAAAAAATGGTTGTAATTAAAAAATTACTATTTATTTATGCTCTTTTTTAAAAAATATATAAAAATTGAGTCATTTAGATATGTTTTGTATAAATTTATCTTTAAGGTTAATAGATTCATTCCATTCAAAAACTACTCAATAATCTACTTTATAGATGGAAAATATCATTTACCATTCGCAACAAACATACACCAAATTTTATTAGGATTACTTTTTGCCAAAAAAAACTCTTTTAACTTTTATTTCAAAGGATCAAAACAAATAAACGAAATTAATTTAATCAATGTTAAGTCACATAATTTGTTTAGATATTTGAAAAAAAAATATAGGTTTTATTATTTTGATAGATCTGAGACAGACTTTTTTGAAAGAAAGAATTTTTTTGATAATAAGGAAAATGATTTTCCAATTTTTGAAGGTGATGTTGATTATTATTATAAAAATATTCACAGTGTTGCAAGAAATGATTTATTTCAAAAAATACGCTTTTATAAGAATATCGAAATTAGCGATGAGTCATTAGTTATACATCTAAGAGCTGGAGATATTTTTTATAATGATTGGCACAGTTTATATGTACAAAATCCGATTAATTTCTATACAAAAATTTCAAAAAATTATAAAGACGTACTTGTTGTTACAGAACATGAAGAGAACAATTTTTTACTAAATGAATTAAAAAAAAAGATAGAACTTAGTGTTCATTCTGGATCTTTGGAGGAAGATGCAAACATATTGCTTAATGCTAGAAATTTAGCTACTTCAGGAGTCAGTGCATTTCCTATTGCATGTGCATTGATGTCCCAAAAATTAAATAATTTAATTGTTTCAGATTTATATTTAGAGGAGCATCTAAATCCAAAAATGATGGATAAAAAAATAGTCAATGTAGAACTCTACAAAATAAATAATTACATCAAGATTGGAGAATTTAAAAAAAATAAAAAAAATTTAGAAAAAATTTTATCCCACAAGGAAAGTGAAATATTTAAAATAAAATAATTTTATTTTCTGAGTTGATAAATTATTTTTGCTGTTAATTTTTTTATGAATTTTATAAATTTTAATTTAATTAATAATCTATAAGTAAGAAGGTAAATTCCTTTTTTTTCAATTTGGTTTTTCTCATACAGTGATGAAAAAGTATCATGGTATTTTTTGCACATTGAAACCGAATCAAAGTTAAAATTTTTATTTCTTATAAAATATTCAGAATAATTTTGGTATATAGTTTCTAATTTTTCAGTTATATTTTCTAAGCTATATTCAATTCCATAATTATTTTGATATTCCGGTATTCCCCCACTGTTTATAAACATCACAGGTAACCCACATAAAGATGCTTCAATTTGATGATTTCCTGATGGCTCATTAAGCGAACCTGTTACATACAAATCATATTTTTTTAATTCTGTTGATAATTTATGACCGCTTAATGGTTGTATGTAATTTGTGTTCTTAAATTCGAAATTTTTTGGGAGGTTCCCAATGTAAGTAAATGAAAATTTATCATTGAATTCTTTCTCACTTATAACTGAATCAATATACGAGTAAACATCAAAGCCTTTATTCCAATTGTTTCCCCAATGATGGGTTACTATTTTAAGTCTACTTTTACCATCCCATTGTTTTTTGTCAGTGTTATTAAATACTTTTGTATCTGAACCAGATAAAATCACCTTGGATTTTTCTGTATTCAAACCCATCTCAACATAAATTTTTTGTATCCAGGAGCTGACAAAAATTGTGAAGTCAGCATTTTGACTTATTTTAAACATTTTTCTATTTACAAAATTAGTATTTTTTCTTTCGTCACATTCATTAATTCTATGAATTATTCTTACGCTTTTGTTTACGAATTTTTTATAAAATAATGCTTCAAGTATTGTTATTGTTGAAGTTGCTGATTCAATCCTAGGCTCTGTTAATAAAATAATATCTATATTTGAATCGGTCAATTGATTGACTACTTCAATGTGATTATTTTCTAAATAGTTTTTGAGATTAATAGTAAATAAGTTTCCTCCACCCCAAGGACCTTCCATTATCTGAGATCCGATAGCAACCTTCATAGAAATTTTAGAAGTGTAGTTATGAAAGTACTGGTTAAATTTAACATAAATTTACAAAATATTTCTTCTTGTTTATAACATTATCAAATATAATTACATATCTTAATATGGGTTAAGATATTTAAATGAACATCATTTATTTCTTTACATACAATGTTTCTTTAAATACATGGAAGGAATCTGGCCAAGAAAAAAGAGAATTATCCCGTCTCTTGAAAGTCTACAATGATACAGGTAAAGGAAAGCTTTATATTTTTACATATGGAGACAATACTGAAGGTTCATTCGAATTACCAAATTCTATAAACAATGAATCTATTCAAGTAATTCCAATATACAAATATTTTAATAAATCTAAATTTAAGTTAATTAATTTTTTACGTTCTTTCTTTTATACAAAAAAAATGTTAAAAAACGAAAATTTTGATTTAACTGATGCAGACATAATTTATACAAATCAACTATTAGGCTCTTGGGTGGCATATACGTTTAAAAAGAGATTAAAAATTCCTTTGATTGTAAGAACTGGTTACGATTTGTATGAATTTTCAATTCTAGAAAATAAAAGTTTAATAAAAAGACTATTTTACAAATACCTCACACACTTCTCATTAAATTTTTCTGACATATATACAGTAACTAGCAATTCAGATAAAAATTTTTTAATTGGAAAATTTAAAATAAAGGATGAATCAAAAATAAAAATACGACCTAATTGGATTAAATTGAGAGCTTCAAATTTTAATATTAAAGATTGGGAAAACCGACATCAAAATAAGCTTGTTAGTGTTGGTAGGTTGGAAGACCAAAAAAACTATTCAAGAATAATAGAAGCATTAAAAAATACAAATTTTGAACTAGATTTATACGGGGAAGGAAGTTTAAAAGAACAATTAATGCTTCAAGCAAAATCTTTAGATGTAAAAGTAAATTTTTTGGGAATAAAAGATAATAATGATCTTTTAAATGAACTTGAAAAATATAAATTTTATATTTCAAGTTCATTATTTGAAGGAAACCCTAAAGGTTTATTAGAAGCCATGTCAGCAGGGTGTGTTGTAATCGCAAGTAATATCAAAAATCATGTAGAGTTTTTGAACAATGAAAATTCAATATTATTTAGCAACAATGACGATTCACTTGAAAAAATAATTAAAAATTTAAACAGCCCTGAAATCAATTTTTCTGAGATGGTAAGTAATTCTTTTCGTACCATAAAAGAAACTTATGAGTTTGAAAAAATAGTCAACAAAGAAATAAATGATATATATTTATTGACTAAATAAAAACATTTTACATTTTAAATTTTTATTAATATGTAAAGTGAGAGTTGTTCAATAAATTATGAAAATATCAATAATAACATCGTATACAAATCCTGAAGAAAGAATGGATCCTTGGAAGGAATCACTTAAATGCTATGAGGAACTTGCAGATGAGGTAATAGTTATGGGAGAAAATTTCAAAACTGAATTTAGTTTTTCTGATTTTGGACCAATGTTTGACGATGGATTTAATAAATCAAGTGGAGATTGGGTTATTAAGATGGATATAGATACATTAATACATGAAAGAGATTTTCAAACACTCTATAAAGCTTTGAATAAATTCAAAGATTACCCGGCAATATCTCTCAAAAAGTTTCAATTTTTTACTCCAACTAGGTTTCATACAAAATCCAGATTGGGTATGGTTTTAAATAAAAAAGAATTCAAAAATATAAAGTTTAATGGTGGTGGCGATAATTGTGAGCCTACAGTAAATGGGAAACATATTAATGAAAAAAATGTACCAAGAATAAGAGTACCTTTTTGGAATTACGATTCTGTGTTCAAAACTCGAGAAGTTCTTGCAAACGATAGAGCAAGATTTGCAAGAGCATGGAAAAGAACGTTTAATAATTATGGTGACAGAGGTGGTCCTGAACCCGAAATAGCTTTTGATGCATGGCTTAAAATGGTAAAAGACAGATATAAAAGTCATGTATTTAAAGTGGATATAGATAGTCATCCAAGATTTATAAAAAATAAATTACAACAAATAAATGAGGATCAATTTGGTTACAATGCTTTTGGTTTAGATGAAACTTTAAAAAGAACAGCTAAAGATTATATAAATGCTTACAGTGAAAGATACTTGAGCGAAATAAAACTTTCACTTAATAAATCATATAAAAAAGAAAAAAATGGTTTTATATAATCTTTTATTTATAAGTATCTCATTAGATACAATGATATTTGATTGATATGAAAGATAAACAAAAAATACTTTTTATTTTTGGTCCTGGAAGAAAAACTAAACTTGATGAAAATAGTTTTAAAGCTAAAGAGTTCTTTTATGGATTTCATTATTTTACTAAATCATACAAGACAGAGATAATAGAGGTCTTTAAAGGGAGTGGGAACAAAAAAGGAATAAGAAAATTACTTCATTTTTTTGACAGGGTTATTGTAAAGCTTACAAATTTTAGAAGTTCTACAATTGAGCTCATTACAATAAATAATATACGAAGATATAAATTGTTTGATTCCACAATATTTACTTCAGATGCATTATTTTTATCTTTTTTACCTATTGCATTAATTTACAAAATCCTTAGAAGAAAAAATAAAAATTACATTATTACGATGGGTCTTTTTGGAAAAAAATCCTCAAATATTTTAGAGTCTATATTTAGTTCTCTGTACATAAGGTTGATTTTAATTGGTGGAGATAAATTTATTTTTTTAGGTTATGGTGAGTATCAATTTGCCTTATCAAAATTTCCCAAACAGTTAAAGAAATTTGAATACTTACCCTTTTGTGTTGATACAGGCTTCTGGTCGAAAACTGATAACAAAGAAAAGGAATATGAAATATTATTTGTTGGTAATGATGGAAAAAGAGATTTTGAGCTTTTAAAGAAAATCATACAAGAAAATTCAAAATTAAATTTTATTGTTATTACAAATCATAATCTCAAAATTGATTTTGAAAATGTAGAAATTGTAAAAGGTAACTGGTCAGAACAATTAATTAGTGATGAAAAATTAAGAGAGTATTATTCCAAATCAAGATTAACAATTATCCCTTTGAAAAACTCGTATCAGCCTTCTGGACAAAGTGTAGGATTACAATCACTAGCATGCAAGACGCCAATTCTGATATCCGAGACTGATGGGTTTTGGGATACCAAAAAATTTATTAATGATTTTGATATAAATTTTGTAAGTAGTGAAGATTCAAATGTTTGGAGTGATAGGATAAATCATATATTGTCAGATAAAAAAAATATGGAAATCAGCAACACACAGTCAAAATTATTTAATAAACAGTATGATATTGAAATTTTCAATTTGGGTCTAGAAAAAATTATTTTGAGTAATGACTAGTTATTGTATGAAATTTATAATATGTTAGGGTGACATTGAAAAAAATAATTATCACTGGTGGCCTTGGGTATATTGGAATGGAATTATCCAAGATTTATTCAGGAAAATCTAAACACTATGACGTAACAATTATCGATAATAGATTTTATTCTGAAAGAGTGAGCCAGCTTAAAAGATGGGGACTTAAATTTAGCCAAATTGATATTAATGACCAGAAATTAATTAAAAAAACACTTGAAAATGCAGACATAATTTATCATCTAGCCGGTGTCACAGACGTCGCAACTACAAAAGAAGATAAAAATATTGAAAGAGATAAACAGGTCAAAAAAATAGGAGTTGATGGAACGAAAAACATAATTAATTTTGCTCCAGAAAAGTCTAAAATTGTTTTTCCTTCTACTCATGTTGTTTTTGAAGGACTAAAAAAAGTTAAAAAAGATATACCTGAATCATTAGAGCCATCTCCTGTTTTGGAATATTCAAAAGGAAAATACCAATCAGAAAAAGACTTAATGAGTTCAGGAAAAAATTATGTTATTTTAAGATTGGGCTCGGTATATGGAAAGTCATATGATTCAACGAGATTAAATATAATGCCAAATCTTTTTTCAAAAATTACATCATCAAATGGTGAATTAAAACTGTTTTCTAATGGAGATCAAATTAAAAGCCTTGTGTCCGTTTATGACGTGGCAAGATGTTTTGAGTTTGTTGGAGAAAACAACGAAATTAATAAAGAAATTTTTAACTGTGTCAACGAAAATTTAACAGTTAAACAAGTTGCTGAAATATGCAAAAAGATAAATAAGAGATTAAATTTGGTGAGTACATCTGATCCTGTTCCAAATAAGGGCTATACATTAACAAACAAAAAATTAATTAGTGCGGGTTTTAAGTTCCAATTTGGCATTGAAGAATCAATAAAATCTATGGTAAATAGTTGGAAGGATGCCGAAAATTTTATAAAAAATGAAGAAATAGAAATTGGAAAAGATAATTATGTTGATAAAAGAGGAGTCATTTCAAACTACTATATCGATGATTCAATAAATATGATTGGATATGTTGAATCAATTAAGGGCTCAATTA
>MDTA01021073.1_pt1 | contig 32667 bp, 32 predicted proteins | sample 811151 | NCBI WGS metagenome assembly MDTA01 (sample SAMN05326648, study PRJNA326480) | marine metagenome | isolation source: seawater | place: Indian Ocean: South | collected 2010
AGCGACAGGCGCGACGTTCCGATAGGCCGTACTTCTAGCGGACATGGACCACGCATTGGCGGCGGCGCTCGGGGCTTAGAAGTTTCCCTCCGCGGCCTCTTTCAGGACCAGGTTCTCCAGCGTCACGTCAGACACGGCCCGGCGTAGAAGGGCATTCTCCCTTTCCAGTTCCTTCAGCCGCCGCGCCTGGTCCATCTTCAGGCCGCCAGGGCTGTGCGCGCATCACGCCCTACTCTGCGGAGCTCGGCACCTACGTCCTGACCATCGGCGAGCGCGTGTTCGGCCACGCGCGAGCGGACACTGACGGTCTGGCCGTCACCATCCATGCACCGCATGCTCCGGCTGGCGGCTGGGCAGGTCTCATCGAGCGCGACAGTTACTATATGCTCACGGTGTAGCTCCAAACAAAAACAGCCCCGCCGAAGCGGGGCTGTTCCCTCTTGGTGCTCAGGCAACGATACGGCCCCTAGTACGAGCTTCGTCGGCAAAGGCCGAAAGGGGCTTAGTCGGGTGGAAGTACCTATCGCGTTCCGCCGGCAAACCTAGCTTGCCGCGAACTGAAGCGATCTCCGAAATTCGGACACTGCCCAGCTCCGGACAGCCGAATCCCAGGTCGCGAAGACCGAAGGCGATATCTGGCTCTTCCGGATCGACTTCCGTCAGAAGCCAAGTGGCGGCACCGTCAGGGGTAAAGAGCTTCACCACGGGCACCAGATCCAGCTCACTCTCACCTTCGGCAAGGCGGGCGGCATTCCTCTGGCCATTCTCCAGAAGCTTCTGCTGCTGCGCTTCGGTTATCAGTTTCATCATTCAATCTCCCATTGTTGGTTGTCCCCGAAGGGCTGGGAGACGAACGGCACGGCCAGGCAGGGAGCGCGCCGTCATGGCCAACACGGGCGCGTTAGCGCCGGCGCGGGCAGGCCATTGACGGCAAGCGGGGCCGGGCTAAACCCAGCCCCTCCCCTTGGGGACGACCGTGGGTGATTTCAGATGAACGGGAAAACCGACGCGGCGCGGCGACCTAAGAAGGGGGCGTTGCGGGGTCGCCCCGCTCGAAGGGGTAGTGGAAAGCCGCTGGTGCGGATTGCAGCGAGGGGAAGGCTTTCCCCTACAATAAATCACATGAACAAACGGACCGGGTAAGACCGTGGCTCCAATTTCGGCATCTGCTTCACCACGGAGGCGAGCGTGCCTGCAAAGTTAAGAGTCACCGGCATCCGGTCATATGGTGCATCGTTATTCCAATCCATCTTCGTCAACGCGAGAGTCTCCTTACACAAGTCGTCCATCGCGCCGCGTCCGGCATGCCGATTCAAGATTAGAGGTTCGGGAATTCCTTTTCCTTCTTTGAAATACGATTGTCCGTTGGCCACAACCGGCAAGTCGCCTTGGGTCCAAAGCAATGAGGTATGCGGACCGAGTTGGAAGGTGCTACCTCGCAAACATGGATAGCGGTTCGGCTGTTGCGGTTTGGTGATATAAACCCCACGCCATCCGCAGTTTTGCTGCACATGAATGAGCTCGACATTTTCCGTGTTAGGAAACGCGTCGAACACCCCGTCTATCTCATAGGGTTTGAATTCCGTATTCTTGTGCACCACGATACGCGAAGGTACCGCACCGGCGTGCTTGCGCTGATAGACGGCTAGACTGCGTGACATCACCTTCATCATCTGATCCCGATGCAGGAAGGGATTCTTTCCGAACATGCGCACGCCGCTGGCCTCGTAGGCGACAAACTCAAGTCCTGAGCCTTCAGCGTCGAATACCTGACTGCAACAGATCGCAAACCGCGAGTCGGAGTCCGTATTGGGTCGCAGAGCATAATCGATACCGATGTAAGCGGTACCAGGATCGATATTGGCCAGAACCCAAGGCACGCCCCCAGCTTTGGTATAAAGAGCGATACCCAGGCGCCACATCACACTGGCGCGACAATAGTACGCCAGAGAGCGGTCTTCGTTCAGAAATTGCGTGGGAATCCCCTCGAAGGCGGCGATAGCTTTTACATAGTCGTGAAGATTGAAGTCGTCTCCTTCACCGCCGTAGAAGCCAGGCTCCCAAGCCTTGTCCAATAGAATATAAACGACATCGAAGGCGTCGCGTTGGTGGCTCAAAGCACGGAGTGCGTGTTGCAGCGCCTCGGCAAGCTTGAGATGGGGCTTTTCCGCCGCCTTTATCTGTTCGGTCAAATCTCCGGGCAATTCGACATTTGTCTGTGGCCCGGCAGGTCCCATGTTTACGTGGAAGATCTTCGAGAACCCGGGAAAGCTCGGAAGATAGCGAGGGCGCTCACGTGGTTGGTGAGATTGCTGAAGCTCCCGCAGCAGACCGTTGACCCTCTCGACCTGACCAGCAGGTGCAATGATGGCTACCCGAATGGGGTCCGCGATCGCCGCTAATTTGTCTTGCGAATACGGTCCGAACCGAAGCAGACCTTGCAGCGGATGGGCATCCACGGCTTTTGGATCCTCGGAACCGAACCGCAACTCCTGTTCGTGGAGAACGGAATAGCCGGGTAGTTGAAAAGGCTGCGGGGATGCTGTCATCGACTTACCCCACTAAACCCGGTTATCGATGAAACCTCGAATGTCGCATCGATACCGTCTGATATCCCGAAACTTCGAAGCGTGACAGTGCGGTCGCTTCCAACGAGCAGACTTGCCCATCCGCTCAGCATGGCATTCACCTTCGGATTGAAGCGCCCGGCCAGCCGGTCACGCACGAACTCCTTGGACTCCTCGACCTGCGTTGCACCGGTTTCTTTCGGAATGTCACGGTGAATGATGGGCTCCATCAGAAGCCAGAGGCGATCTAGTTTGTAGTCGAGACGCAACTCACAACATTCGGTCCAACGAATGCCGGTATTGCCTACCATGCCCGACAGGCGATCTACGGGTTTGACATTGCCGAGCTGAAAGTCAGCAGGCTTCACGGTGTCTAGATTTGGCAGCGCGATAACCCTCCATCCTCGGCGAACGACTTTAATTTGCGGCCGATTACCAATAGCCCGCATCAGCGCGTCCCGAATAAGACGACGGTCTTCACTCTCGTATGCGAGGTTTTTGTCAGGGATGGAGCGAGTCTCGAACCTTTTGATACCGAATGGTTCGAAAGCCTTCCGTATATCCGGTTCACGCCCAAAGGCGATGACGCCCTCTTTGGTGCGACGCGCTTCGATATCGACACCAGCCTTTTCGATCGCCTCCCGAATCTCTGACCAGCCGCCAATATCGCAGTCGACTAATTGGCACATGACAGGATGTGAGATAATCGGCAGGGCGTTGGTGCGGATAGACGGCGTCGTCGCACCAGGGGTCTTCAACGGTGCACTGCGAAGACGCGGTGGCTTGGCACCCTCGATATCTGCGAGTTTGTCTGCGGTTTCAGGCAGGAAACGAACGAGATCGGAAACGAGCTCATCAAAGGTCTCGTTTTCGATAAGATGAGCATCTACGCCCAGGCGGCGGGCTTCCGCGATCAGCTCTGTCACGGCCTCGAAGGGCGTTTCACCGGATCGTTTGAACCAGAATAGTCCGTGCGGAAATCCACGTCCTTCGTCCAATGCTTCGCGTAACGCATCCATCACGGACACGTCTCTACCACTGTAACCGACGACGGCTAGCCCATTTGTCTTGCATGCTTGGACCAGGGCTCGTCTCATCTCGACGTCTTGCTCTCTAAGCTCATCGTCGGTGTTTTTGAGCGCAACGGAATGATAGTCGCCGTGAAGTTTACCGTAGATCGGGAAACGTTTGGCATCGAGTGCATCGGCAATCTTCTTCGGCTCTCCGAGGTCGCCGGCCACAAGGTCGTTTGTCGATCCGTAGATTTTGGCGGCTGCGTCCTCGACTGTTCGGTCGAAATTGGTTGTCCACACGATCCGACAACAGCCTTCCCGCATCAGCAGCGCGAGTCCTAGGTGCCCGTAAGTCGGCTTTCCCTGCTTGATGAGCTTATCAAGATATGCTCGTCGATCGTTTGCATGAGGATATGTCGCCTCGAAATATCGCGCATACTCGTCGGGAGCCCCACTGGCCGGAAACTCTGAAAGCTCGTCAAAGTAACGTTGGAGCTTGCGCTGAACGGCGGGATCACCTGGATCGGCGATCGCGTTGGGGGAGAGCTTCTTATGCGACCGATAGAGATTTTGTTTGAAATCCCAGATCATATCGCCGGCAGTCTTGATACCAGCCGCGCGGGAAGCACCGGCACCGAGAAACCACATGACGTTGCCGGCCCGCATCTGATAGGCACGATGAAAGGCAGCAACATCCATGTGTGCGCTGTCCTTATGCGCAGTTGTCGTCTTGCCATCGTGCATTTCGGCCGCCTACACTACTTCAACTTTTTCATCTTATATCCGTAAGATATACTTCCGGTTGATTGTCAGAGAATCACACAACGCGAAATATTCAAAGAATTTTCGCGCTATGGGCCCGATTTAGTTCATCCTTTTCTCACTTTGAGGACGATTTCTCGCCACGCACTTACGAAACGTGCTCAGCGTAGCGTAAGTGCGTGCGCAAGTGCATTTTAGTGTGGTGTAGGAGCCATCTAATTTGCCTGAAGGCATGCAAGAAGAGGCCGCCTAAGCGGCGGCCTCGGTTTCAACCGGCTGGAGGTTGGCCAGGAAGTCGGTGGCCTTGGCCGCCTGAGATGCGGCGGTGAAGATAGCCTTCTTGTCGGCCTTCATAACCTTCAGCCAATACTCGATATAGGCGGCATGGTCCAGCTGAGGCTCGGGCGTGATCCCGATGTCTGCGGACAGTGACCTTGCCCCCGTTATTCCCCCACTCGTGAGCAGCGTCTGTTCCGGTTTTGCCTTGTTTGGGCTCGGTGATCAACAGGCCCGAGAGCGGAGCCATCGCGGAGCTCAGGCGATCGGGCCTGTTGGGTTCTGAACTCGACGGGCGTGAGGCCGCCGAGACTGGTGTGGGGTCTGCTGACGTTGTAGTCGGTCCGCCAAGCCTCGATGATCCGGCGGGCCTCCCCGAGGCCCTGGAACAGGTGCTCGTTGAGGCACTCGTCGCGGAACCGTCCGTTGAAGCTTTCGACGAAGCCATTCTGCGTCGGCTTGCCGGGCGCGATGTAATGCCAGTCGACCCGGCGGTCCAGTTGCCACTTGAGAATGGCGTTCGAGGTCAGCTCCGTGCCGTTGTCGGAGACGACCATGCGGGGATAGCCATCGATAGATGGCGATGCTGTCGAGTTCTCGGGCAACACGGACACCCGAGATCGACGTGTCGACGACAAGGCCAAGACACTCCCGCGAGAAGTCATCGACCACGGCAAGAATGCGGAAGCGCCGGCCGCAGTTGAGCGTGTCCGCCAGGAAGTCGAGCGACCAGCGCCGGTTCGGCCGATCCGGCACCGCCATTGGCCGGCGCGTGCCGCGTGCCCTCTTATGTCCACCCCGCCGGAGTACGGTCAGCTTCTCTTCCTTGTAGAGCCGGCAGAGCTTCTTGTGGTTCACATGCCGGCCTTTCCGGTCGAGCAGAAGTCCCAGGCGCCGGTAGCCGAAGCGGCTCCGCTCCGAGGCCAGATCGCGGAGCCGCTTCCTCAAGGCCACGTCATCCGGGCGCTTCGACGCATAGCGGTAGCTCTTGCGGTCGATGCCGACAAGCGCGCAGGCCTTGCGCTGGGAATAGTTCTTCTGGGTCATCGCCCAGTCCACGACGTTCCTCCTGGAGCTGGGCTTCAGAAGTTTTTTCCGAGCATCTCTTTCAGCGTCGCGTTGTCCAGAACCTGCTCGGCCAGAAGTTTCTTCAGCCGCCGGTTCTCATCCTCCAGGGATTTCAGCTTCTTCGCGTCGGACACCTCCATGCCGCCGTACCTGGACCGCCATTTGTAGAACGTCGCATCCGAGATCCCGTGCTTGCGACACAGATCGGCTGCCGAAAATCCGGCCTGATGCTCCTTCAAAATCCCGATGATCTGCTCTTCCGAAAACCTGCTGCGCTTCATCGTCCGTCTCCTTCAAGTCGGTGAACGGACTCTAACCTCAAAGCGGGGGTGTTTCAGGGGGCAAGGTCAGGTCGACTGGTTCAACAACAGGCGGCTCTTGGCGCCGATCGGAAACATTCCTCCGGCGGAAGCCGAAGCGCGCTACTACGCGCAAGCCAGCGAGTTCGCCATGGTGGCGTGACTCAAACCAAATCGCCTCCGGGAAACCCGGGGCGGTTCAGTTTCGTTGTTGACCCATATTCTGTGAAGGATGATTGCCAGCTTTCTGGCGATGGCAACGACTGCCTTCTTGTGTCCACGCTGGTGCGCGATTCTTGATCCCCAGGATTTGAGGGCCGACGGCTTGGTGCTTCGCCGGAGCAAGACGGTCGCCGCCTCGTAAAGGGCCGAACGAACCGCCCTGTGCCCGACCTTTCTGATACGGCCGGAATAATCGGTCTCTCCCGATTGATAACGCTTCGGTGTCAATCCGAAGTAGGCGCCGACGGTCTGGGATTTGGCGAACCGTGCCAGCGCGTCCAGCGCCACCTTCGCCTTGAACTCAGCCGTGAACTTCCGTCGCTTCGTCATTTCGTATTCCTCCGTAACTGGCGGAATACACCTTAACCAACTGTCCGATTTTCTGGGACCACCTCACGTTTCGCAGCTGGTATTTTTGATGATCGCTGATATATCAAAAAACCTTGTAGAGAATTGCAGGAAGTGGATTTCACCTGATTCCCATAGGTTGACCCCGGCCGTTCAGGCGGCGGTTTTCCGGCCATGAAAAAGCGCCCCTAACCTGTTGAGGTTGGGGCGCTTTTTGTTTGGTTGCGGGGGCAGGATTTGAACCTGCGACCTTCAGGTTATGAGTTTGATGACACATATCCTGCCCAACGTTGTCCGGGATTGCTATTGTTTGTAATAGATTGTTTTAAAACATATTATTTAAAATTTATCGTTGACTTTGATTGCCGGTCATGGCCCGAATAGGTAAGCATGATCTTACCTCTCGCTTACCGGAGCCGCAATCATGACCAGACTCACGAAACGCGACATCGACCAGACCAGCGCTGGTGACAAGGAGGTCGTTCTCTGGGATTCCTCCCTTCCCGGCTTCGGCGTGCGCATCAAGCCGTCGGGCGTGAAATCGTTCGTGATCCAGTATCGCAATCGGCATGGCCGCAGCCGGCGGGTGACACTCGGGCGGTACGGGGTCATGACCCTGGAGGAAGCGCGGACGGAAGCGCGCCAGCAATTGAGCGCCGTCTCGCGCGGCAGCGATCCCCGCCAGGACCGGGACGAGGGCCGCTCGGCCATGACCGTCGCGGATCTGGCCGATCGCTACATGTCGGACCATTGCGAAGGCCGGTGCAAGGAAAGCACCATCAAGGCCCACCAGTGGCTGCTCGACAAGTTCATCCTGCCGGACGTGGGGCGGCGCAGCATCCATGAGTTGCGGCACTCGGACGTGGATCGTCTCCATCAAAGCCTCAAGGAGACCCGCTACAACGCCAACCGGGTTCTGGGGCTGCTCAAGGCCATGTATGGCCGTGCCCGGATCTGGGGCCTCGTCGAGCCCCATATCGATCCGACGACTGGTGTCCGGCCGTTCCGCGAGACGCGCCGGCAGCGCTTCCTCTCCATGGAGGAACTGAAGAAGCTGGCGATCGCCCTCGATCAGGCCGAGGCCGATCACGCGATCAACAAGACGGTGGGCGCAGCCTACCGATTGCTAATCCTGACAGGCGCCCGCCTCGGCGAAATCCAGAAATTGAAATGGGAAGAGGTGGACCTGGCCAACGGCCTCATTCTCCTCAGGCAGCACAAGTCTGACCGGCACGGCGCCAAGGCGATCCCGCTCAGCCAGGCGGCAAGCCGGATATTGGAGAGCATCGAACGCGTCGATGAAAATCCATATGTCTTCGTCGGCAAGAAGGATAAGCAGCACATCACCGACCTGCAGCGCCCGTGGCGACGGATTCGTGCCCGTGCCGGCTTGGCGGATGTCCGTATTCACGACCTTCGCCACACCTTCGCCTCCATGGGCATCAGCGTTGGCGGATCATTGCCAATCATCGGCGGCCTCTTGGGCCATCGTACGCCGCAGGCCACAGCTGTGTACGCTCACTTGGCTGCCGATCCATTGCGGCAGACGACCGAGCAGGTTGGCAGCGTTATAGGGAACGCACTTGGACTTTGAGGAGGTCTGCGAGGAGCGTTACCTCCCCGCCTCCTTGTCTTAGATGTCGACCTTCTCCGCGATCTCGATCGCATCGTCGACCTCGATGCTGAGATATCGCACAGTGCTCTCGATCTTCGTGTGACCAAGCAGGAGTTGAACGGCCCGCAAGTTGCCGGTCTTTCTATAAATCAGCGCAGCCTTGGTGCGCCTCAAGGAATGGGTGCCGAACTGTGTGTGGTCTAGGCCGATGCTTTCCACCCACTTCGAAACCAACCTCGCATACTGTCGGGTAGAGATGGGGCCGGAATCGCTCCCACGTCCCGGGAACATGTACTCAATGCTCCTTGACCCGTGGTGAGCCAGGAGTACGTCGACCGCATTTCGAGTCAGTTCAGAGATCTCGAAAGTAACTGGCCTATCGGTCTTTTGCTGCCTGATCGTTGCGCGGTCGGCAACTCTGCCGTTCGGTGCAATCTCGCTCACCCGTAATCTAACAAGGTCGGAACCTCGTAATTTGTGACCTGAGCCCCGTCTTCCCTCCAGTCAGAGGGAGAGTCCGGTTTCAAAATGTTGCCCTGTGCGGGCGTTGTGTTCAAGCCGATAGGGGGCATGCCCCCTATCGGCTTTTTCGGCGAACTCGACCGGCGTCGCCCCGCCGTGGGCGGAGTGCGGCCGGTGGTGGTTGTAATCAAACTTCCAGGCGGCCAGGACGGCCCTGGCGTGCGACAGGGAGGCGAACAGCGTCTCGTTCAGGCATTCGTCACGCAGCCGCCCGTTGAAGCTTTCGACGAAGCCGTTCTGTTGCGGCTTGCCCGGCGCGATGTAATGCCAGTCGATCCGGCGATCCTGCGACCACTTGAGGATCGCCATGCTGGTCAGCTCGGTGCCGTTGTCGCTGACCACGGTCAGCGGCGTGCCGCGTCGGCCGATGACGGCGTCCAACTCCCGCGCCACGCGGGCGCCGGACAGCGACGTATCGGCGACCAGACCGAGGCATTCCCGCGTGAAGTCGTCGACGACGCAGAGAATGCGGAAGCGCCGCCCGTCGTTCAGCGCGTCCGACACAAAGTCCAGCGACCAGCGTTGGTTCGGCCCCTGGGGCAGGAGCATGGGGGACCGTGTGCCCAGGGCCCGCTTGCGGCCGCCCCGGCGGCGCACCTGAAGACCTTCTTCCCGGTATAGGCGACGCAGCTTCTTCTGGTTCATATGCAGACCTTCCCTCGACAACATCACATGCAGGCGCCGGTAGCCGAACCGGCGGCGTTCCGCCGACAGTGCCCGAAGGCGCTCCCGGATCGCCGCGTCATCCGGCTTGATCGACCGGTAGCGCACCGAACTGCGGTCCGCGCCCAAGGCCCGGCATGCCCGCCGCTCGCTCACCGCGTAAACCTCACGCAGGCGGGCGACGACCCGTCGCCTGGCGGCGGGCGTCACCACTTTTTTGAATTGATGTCCTTCAGCATGGCGTTGTCGAGCATCGCTTCGGCCAGAAGCTTCTTCAGCCGGGCATTCTCGGTCTCAAGCGCCTTCAGGCGCTTGGCGTCCGACACCTCCAGGCCGCCGTACTTCGACTTCCACTTGTAGAACGTTGCTTCCGAGATACCGTGCCGCCGGCACACATCCGCCGTCCTCTGTCCCGCCTCCTGCTCGCGCAGGATGGCGATGATCTGCTCTTCGCTGAACCTTGATGCCTTCATGTCCATCTCCTCTCCGGGACGATGGACTCTACCTAAAAATGGAGGAGAAAACGGGGCTCAGGTCATCATCTTTCGCTCGTTTGGAAATTCCTTTCATGTATCCAGAGCTTAGAAAAAGAGGCCCGCCAAAAAGCGAACCTTCCTTTCTTCCCAAAGAACAGCACTGAAATGCTGCTACATACTATTCTTTAACTCCATCGGTTCAAGCTGGTGGGCCTCTTCGTGATAGCGCAAATTCAATTCCCCTGCGGCCGACTTCACGGCTCCTAAATTGGAATCGAAGTTCGCTCGCTTGAAATGCTTCGTGATCGGTATCGCCTGTTGAATTTCGCCGACATATTGCCGCGGCGCTTTCATACCATTCTCGACGAACTCAACATCTACATGCCCCCTGATCAGTCGTCCGTACCCACGCTGCATTATTCGCCCGGTAAGGATCAGGTCCCCATCTTCCCTTTTCCATACTTTGACCATGTCGATATCAGTCGTGATGGTGTTTTCAATCTTGATCGAGAGATCGCCATTTTTTGTGATCTCTTGGCTGTTTGAGGCACATCCCGCCAATAAAACGGCGCCAAAGAGAACAGCCGTTACAGGAAATAGTCTACGCATCACATTACCTCCGAGGTTTGATAATTGGTTTGATGAGTACGCCGCCAATTGCGGAGCATTCCACGCGAGAACCACATGTAGAGCGCCGGCAGGAGCAGCAAGGTCAGTAATGTCGAACTGAGCAATCCCCCAACCACCACGGTCGCCAAGGGTCGCTGCACCTCAGAACCAACTCCGGTTGAAAGCAGCATCGGGATCAAACCCAGAGCAGCAATCAATGCCGTCATCAGAACAGGGCGAAGGCGCGATAACGCCCCTTGATACACGGCCTCGTCAGGTTCCATACCGCCGAGGACGTTCTGGTTAATAGCGTTGACCATCACCACGCCATTCAAGACGGCCACCCCGAACAAAGCGATAAAGCCGATCGATCCCGGAACGGATAGGAACTGTCCCGTGAGAAACAACGAGAAGATTCCACCGATCAATGCCAAAGGCACGTTCACCATGATCAAGAACGATTGACCAACGGATCCGAAGGCGAAGAACAGCAAAAGAAAGATCAGGCACAAAGAAAGCGGAACGACGATGATCAGGCGTTCTTGTGCGCGACGCTGATTCTCAAATTGACCGCCAAATACCACAGAGTAGCCTGGGGGCAATTCAACGGCCTCTGGGATTCGTTTCTCGAGTTCTGCCACAAGCCCTCCCATATCGCGCCCTTCGACGTTCGCCTGGATAACGACGCGTCTTTGCACATCGTCCCTTCGGATTTGTGGCGGGCCACTGATGATCTCTACGGACGCGACATCGCGAAGACGAACCCACCCGCCGTTAGGTGCCTGGAGAACAAGGCCTGATATCGCTTCTGTGCTGTCACGGAATTCCTGCGCCAAACGAATGTAGATGTCATAACGTTCGTTCCCACTGATCACCTGGCCCGCAGAGACGCCGCCAATGGCGTCGGCAACCAAGTCCATCACCTGGCTGACAGGAATGCCGTAGCGTGCCAGTTGGTCACGGTCCGGGCTGACCACCAATTGGGCCTCACCCACAACCTGTTCCATGGCGACATCACGGGCGCCATCCACGGTCTTCATGAACGTCTCTATTTCCTGCCCTTTCTGGGCCAGGACATCGAGATTCGGGCCGAATAATTTCACTGCCAGTTGGGCTTTCACACCCGAAAGCAGCTCGTCAACGCGTGTCGCAATTGGCTGGGAGAAGGAAAACAACAAGCCGGGATGAACAGACATCTTGTCCTCCATCAAAGCCTGCAGCCCCTTGCGGTCCTTTGCGGAAGTCCATTGATCTACGGGCAGTATCCCGACCAACAACTCGATGTTGGAAACAGGTTCAGGATCCCCGCCTAATTCCGGCCGGCCTACTCGAGCGGAAACGTAGGTTACTTCCGGGAAATCGATGAGTTTCCGTTCAAGCTTCTTTGCGACTGCAAGAGAGGTATCGAGACTCACGGACGGTCCGAGAGTTACGCGGATATTGATAGTTCCTTCCTCAAGTTCCGGCACGAACTCTGTTCCCAGGTACGGAACCGTCCCCAGAGAGGCAAGGAAAATGATAAGCGCCACCGAGGTTACGATGATCCGGTTACGCAACGCTTTTGCCAACACCCACCTGTAGGCGGCCTCGATCGGCTTAAAAACAGGGCTGTCGCGATGTTTGACTGGTTTGCTAAATGCATACGTGGCCAGTGCGGGAACAACGACGAGTGCAACGACAAGTGAAGCCAACATCGCAAGCACGATGGATGTTGCCATGGGCTGGAAGAGTTTTCCTTCAACTCCTTCAAGACTGAACAGCGGAGCGAACACCACGATAATGATGAGTACGGCAAAGAAAACCGGCCGCCCGACTTCCTTGGAAGCCTCTTGGACTCTCAGTCGCAAAGCATGAGGTTCTTGCCCCAAGGTCTTCGGTTCATCTCCCTCTCCATGGGAGGTCAAATGCTTGAAGATGTTCTCCATCATCACGACGGAACCATCGACCATCATGCCGATCGCAATCGTTAACCCGCCGAGCGACATAAGATTGGCGGACACTCCCCAATAAGCCATGGCCATCAAAGCCAGACCGATCGACACTGGCACAGACACCAGAACCAAGAGCGAGGCCCGCAGGTTCATCAAAAACAAAAGAAGGATCACGACGATCAGTGCAAATGCTTCGATCAAGGCCCGCGTAACTGTCTCTACTGCTTTTGTAATCAGATCAGATTGATCGTAGATTGGCTCGAGCAAGACCCCTTTCGGCAGAGCATTTTGGATGATCGGCAACCGTGCTTTCACGCCGTCAATGGTTGCTTTGGTATTTGCCCCCGTCCGCTTCAAAATAATGCCTGTGACGACTTCGCCGAATTGCACCGGCGCCCCGTCGGCGGACCGCGCGGTCATCGAGACTGCTCCCTGCCGTATCTCATTTCCGAAGGCGACTTTTGCGATGTCCTTTACTCGGACAACCACGCCGTCTTCTTCCTTGACAGGTATGTTGCCGATATCCCGCAGGCCATCTAACTCACTTCTGACCCAGCCGACGCCTCGGATGACAAGTTGTTCCTGCCCCCGATCCATAAACCACCCGCCCGCGTTGCGATTATTGTTTTCAATCGCTTCTTGGACTTCGCGGACATGCAGGCCGTAGGACAGCAATCGTTCCGGATCGACCAATACTTGATATTGGCGAACCTCCCCTCCGAAAGACAAAACTTCAGTGATGCCATCCACGGGCATCAGCAGCAGCTTCACAACCCAGTCATTCAGACTGCGCAACGCTGTGACATCGAAGGCATCCCCCGCCTCAGAACGAAGAACATATTGGAACACCTGGCCCAGGCCACTCGTGTTCGGTCCCATTTCAGGTGCCCCAATGCCCTCCGGGATCTGTTCCTTTGCCGCCTGCAAGCGTTCAAACGTAAGCTGGCGCGCGAAGTAAATGTCCGTCCCTTCCGCAAATACAACGGTGACAACCGAAAGCCCGGATTTCGAGATTGAGCGGACTTCCGAGACATCAGGCATTGAGTACATCACTGCTTCGATTGGATAAGTTATGAGCTGCTCGACTTCCTCTGCAGCAAGTCCTTGTGCCTCCGTATTGATCGAGACTTGAACATTTGTAACGTCAGGAAATGCGTCGAGGTTCAGGCGGGGCAACAGGATCGCCGCTCCAGCCATGATTCCAAACAGAGCCAGGACGACGAGTAACCGCCCCTGAATCCCAAGGTCGATGATCTTATTCAACATGGTTCTGGATTCCTGCTGATCAGTGGTTGTGAACGCTGAACCCGCTCTTCGCGAGTTCCGACTGCACAAAGAAGGCACCGTCGGTCACAACCTTTACGCCGGCAGGGATTCCTTCGAACACCACCAACTCTGAGGTTTCCCGCACGACACGTATTTCCACAGGTACGAACCTTTCAGCCGACACCTGTTGAAACACTGTCCAATCTCCATCGGGCCCTCGAAGCACGGCCTTCTTCGGTAAGGCCAGCACGCTCTCGTGCCCACTCCCGTTCAACGAAACCCTGACGAATTGTCCCGGGCGTAATTGTCGCTGAGGATCAATAACTTCAATCCGCACACCCAGGGTCCGAGTTCTTTCATCTACTTGTTGCCCGATCTGAAGGATCCGCCCCTCATATACTTGGGCACCTGTCGAACTTGTCTCGATGCTGACTTGGCCACCGACATCGACGAGGCGCGCTTCGGAAGGATTAATCCGGGCTTCGATCCATCTTGAGTCCGGATCGGTAAGCTTATACATCGGCGTTCCAGGCTCGATGACCTGCCCGACCAAAAAGTCATCCACCACGATTAGGCCGTCTTGATCCGCAAGAATGTCAAACTGGCCCGGCGTCTCCAGAGAGCCTTGACTGGGAAGTGCCGCGATTTGATCTTTTGTCAAACCATACGCAATCAGCCGTGCCCTCGCTTGCTGCAGGTTCACACGCGCCTCGATCGCCCGTTTTTCCGAGACGATTTTTTCTCCGATATCGCGGACCCGCTTCCATTCGGTGGAGGCAACGATGTATTCCCCTTGAGCCTGAGCCATTTCGACGCTGAACAGGGTCGCGAGGACGTCGCCACTACGGACTTGTTGGCCCATGATGGCCTCTCGTTTCAGCGCCATCGCCGTGATTCGTGGCGTAACAATACGGGTCTTGTACTGGTTTAGGCGCACTTCGCCTGGAACCTTGAGTAGAGAGGGCAGTTGTATCGGCCGAAGCGGGCGAACAATCACACCGGCTTCTCTGCGTTGGACCTCTGAAAGAGAAATGCCTTTCTCCTCCTTTTCTTCACGCCCTGCACTGCCATGCGGCTTCTCGCCCTCCGCGTGGTCACCATCCGCCTCTTTTTTCGAATGGCTTTCTCTTTCGGGCTCCCATGCGTTTTTAGGTGACTCAGAATGACCCGGCGTCTCTTGCTGGGCCTTCGTCTCTTCAGGGCCGTGCCCGTGCGTGTCGGCACCGAATGCGAACACAGGAGTGGCTATAACCAATCCCGCGACACAGACTGAAATCACTAAGTTCTTTCCGTTTTTCATTTCAATTTCTCCACCCAGGCCAGGAGATTGGCGCCGGCACGCAGGCGATCTATCCATGCGCTCCAAAGGGACTGTTCCAATTCGATGCCCAAAGCTTCGGTTTCCAACAGGCGGTCTAGTTGCTGCAGATATTCCAAAGCACCGATTTCCCGGGCCTCGGACAATCGATTGAGAAGTGCTTCCTGACGAGCGACCGTCGGCTGCGCAATTGACCGCCAATGCGTCACAGCCTCACTCGCGGACCGCAGATTCACCTCCGCCGTAGCGAGGCGCGCATTCAAACGCCTTCGTGTTTCTGCGACCAAGAATTCTTTGCTTGCCGCATCTTCGGAGGCAGCAATCTTTTCCGCTGACCCGCGGTTCCAGACGGGCAGAGGCACGGACAGAGAAACCCCGAATAAGCTGGAGTCCCCATCTTTTCCAACTCGCACGCCAACCGTCGGGTCTGGCAACCAAAGTTTTCCGGCTACATCGATACCCGCTTTGCTGGCGTTCAATGTCGCGCGTGTCATGATCATCTCGGGTGTTTTTTCAACATCGGGGGATAGTGCGTCAAAGGCACTTCCGACAATTTCGGCAGGTTTTGGCCAGACTGTCCTCTGCTCACCAGCCAACGCAATCAGCGCAGTTTGAGCATCCGCAACTGCGGCTTTTGCCGCTGCGACCTGAAGCACTGCGTTTGAGCGGCCGACCTCGGCCGTTAGCACGTCTGCACGCCCAATGTCGCCTGCGGCCGCAAATTTTCCAGTTAAGTTGAGGAAACGGACACTTAAGTCGAGACGCTTTTCCGCCAAACGAAGGAGAGCGGTCTGCTTCCGGTTGGCGCCCAATGACCGAAGCAAGGCTTCAAGCAGATCCGTTCGCACCAGGTCGTACTCCGCGCGAGCGATTTCGACTTCTGCAAAACCCAAGGCCTCCGCAGAACTTCGCCGACCCCAGACGTCGATCGTCTGTGACAGACCGAACTCCTTGGTCTTTTCAGCCGCCTCTTCATAGCCGGCTGAAAGTTCCGGATTATATGGATATTGACCTGCGGCACTTGCTGATGCCTTAGCCTTGGATAGGTTTTTCTCCGCCGCTCGAACGGCCGGATGTAGGTTGATCGTCTGATCGATGAAAACGCTTAAGCGCTGAGGCTGCTGAGCAACCGAAGTCATCGGTGCCAGTGCCGTCACTGCAAGCGCAAGCGCCGCTGCAGCTCGATTGATATTGAGCATGTTTGAGTTCCCAAATGTGCACAAGTAGAGGACAGCGCGTGGCCACGGGGCTTCGCGCAGTTAGGTGCAATGCGTGGAAACTCAGACTTTGGGAGGTCGATACAATCCGGAGAAAACCAATCCCGTTCGGTTTTCTGAGACAGCTAGAAAAACTTCCTCGCTCTCCGTCCATGAAATGTATTCGATTTTATGTTCAACCCAAGAAAGGTGATGGGTCAGATAATGACATACATCGTCATGCTCATTTGCGAGATTGTTTTTTGTTGCTGGATGATCCAAATGAGCGGCGGAAATCAAATCACAGGTAACGCCTTCGTCCGCAGACGCGGTGATAACCGCAGTCATATTCAGCACCACGACGCTGAGCACGACGAACGCCAGGAGAACTCTCTTGGCCGGGAAATTGAAGAACTTTCGCATCATTAAAGGCATATAGGGCATTTACCCAAAGACTGGTCAAGGTTTTTCTATTGTTGCGCTTCCTATCCAATCAGGCAGATGAATGGTTATCGCTCAAACACTTCGAGTGATCGGTCAAGACCTCGATGATTTTGCATTCCGCCACCTTGCCGCCGCTACACTGGTTGATCATGCGCTTGAGTTCACGCTCCATAGACCGAAGGCGCGCGAGTCGTTCCTGAACGTGACCGAGGTGTTTGCGAGCGATGATGTCTACTTGCGCGCATGACTGATTGGACTGACCGCAGAACGACAGCAATTGGCGGATATCGTCCAAACTGAACCCCAGTTGTCGGCAATGACGAATGAAAACCAGCCGAGATGCTTGATCTTCGGAGTAGATGCGACGGTTGCCCCTGGTCCGTCTTGGCTCCGGCAACAGTCCGATTTTCTCGTAATGGCGGATGATCTGGACCGTACATCCAGCACGCTCAGCCAATTCCCCGATGGAGGTGCTTTCAACGGTCATCAGTTTTTCCTATTGCTCCTACAACGATTATAGATTGTAGCATCTGCGGATCGACGAATGCAAAGCGGCGGACAGTTTCAATGAACGTGCCCACCACGGATTAAAGGAGCCGATCCATATGAGTGCCAATTGTTGCGGAGATACTGCCAAATTCGATGGAGTTTCAAAGGATTTCAAACGTGCGCTATGGGTTGTTATCGCGATTAACGGCTCAATGTTCTTCGTCGAAATGGCCGCGGGCGCTTTTGCTGGGTCGAAAGCCTTGCAAGCAGATGCGCTCGACTTTCTTGGTGACACCGTAACCTATGCAATCAGCTTATTTGTCATCGGCATGTCTCTCAGAATTCGGGCAATGGCAGCGCTCGCGAAAGGGTTCAGTCTCGGCGCTATGGGACTTTGGGTGTTCGGCTCAACAGCATATCAGGTCCTAATTCTGGGTATGCCTTCGGCAACAATCATGGGCGCAATCGGTTTCATGGCGCTGGCCGCCAATATTATCAGTGTCCTCTTTTTGAGGCGATTTAAAGACGGGGATGCGAATGTCCGCTCTGTCTGGCTTTGCAGCCGAAACGATGCCATCGGAAACGTGGCTGTTATGTTGGCAGCGGTAGGTGTCTGGTTTACCGGCACTGCATGGCCCGACCTTATCGTCGCCGCCCTCATGGCCGGGCTGTTTCTTTGGTCGGCAACGCAGATTGTCCTTCAGGCAAAATCGGAGTGGACCAGCACGCAGGCCGGCCAAACGGCACTTGGAAAACATGAGAATAAGAATATCGACGAGTGCCAAAGGGGAGATACCAAACAGGAGGTTGGATAGCTTTGAAGTTGCTATATGCGCGCCGGTTAGGTTTCGAATTGACGAGGTGCGTATCGAAGCCGTTGGTTTTCCTGTTGGTGGCGCAGGCGTTGAACAGAGGTGCTTTAAATGAAAAAGCTCGGGGGAGGCGTTCTGCACCGTCTTTTTTTACGATTCGATCAGTCCCCCAGAAGCGTCAAAAGGCATCGGCCATATCGATTGTAAATTAAAGACAACGATGGCCGGGAGGTAAGGAGTGAAGAAATGGATTGGCACGACATTGCCCAGACTAATCTTCGGTAATCGCTGCCGGCAGACCGGCTTGCATACACTTTCGCCGTTTTTCCTGACGGCAGGGGCGACGGCTGGCGACCAGGTGACTAAGTGGATCATCCTTACCAGAGTGATGGACCCGCCGAGAGTGATCGAGGTGACCTCCTTTTTTAACCTGATGTTGACCTTCAACACCGGCGTAAGTTTCGGCATGTTTCAGGATTTTTTTGCCTCCCGACCAGGAACACTGGCTCTTCTCTCCCTTGCGATCGCCAGTCTGCTGATGACCTGGGCATTAAGATCCCGCTTGCCGGGAGAGCGCAGAGGACTGGCCCTGGTTGCGGGCGGCGCACTCGGCAACATCATCGATCGTTGGCGACTAGGTGCTGTAACCGATTTCCTCGATTTTCATTGGCAAGGACTGCACTGGCCTGCTTTCAACGCTGCCGATGCTTTCATATTCATCGGCGCGTTTTTGATTTTGACGTCGACGTTCCTGAATGGCACGAAAAATAAGGGTTAAGGGGGCATCATGCCGGAGCTTAAGCAGAACAAACGAAATGCTGGCTTTGCTTCCATACCGAACTTCCCCATAGCCCTGACGAGAATTTTTGGTTGGGCCATCATCGGCGTACTTGCCGCCTTTCTATTCAATAATTTCCTGACTAATTGGCTTGGATGGCCTGGCGTCAGGATTTTGGCCAACCCGTCCACTGGCGGCCACGACCCCCGCATCTGGTTACAGGTGGCCATCTACGCTGCCGCCGTACTGGCCGCCGCCGCCCATGTCGCACGCACCAGGGACCGCAGCCTTAGAACCGACCACCAGCGGGTCTTTGGGCTCAATGCCGTGCTCATCCGCGCCGGGTTCTGGGCCGTTCTGTTGATCGGTCTGGTAGACTTCACTCTTGCCTTTCTGAAGGGCGAGCAACTCCTGATCGGCCTGGTCGGCGCGCCGCTGGCAGATACTCTGGGGCGCGCGGAATTGCGCGGTGCCTATGTACACATGCCCTTGGTCGCAATCGGGCTCGCCATCGCGCTTCGCACACGGGTCCTGGCGCTACCTTGGCTGGTCCTGATGATCGTCGTCGCCGAACTACTAATCGTGCTGTTCCGCTTCGAGTTTTCCTACGAACAGACCTACATGGGCGATCTGGTCCGCTTCTGGTACGCGGCCCTATTCATGCTGGGCTGCGCCTACACCCTTTATGAGGATGGCCATGTGCGGATTGATCTGCTTTACGCGGAAGCAAATCCCCGCTGCCGCGGGCTGGTCAACGCCATCGGTGCCCTGGTGCTCGGCATGCCGTTCTGCTGGCTGATCCTGAGCGTCGGCACGGCAGGCCGCACCGGCATCCTCAACAGCGCCCTGCGAACCTTCGAGATCGAAGGCGTCGGCGACGGCATGTACATCCTCTACCTGATGACCGTACTGGTCGGGGTGTTCGCGGTCACGCTCATCATTCAATTCGTCAGCATGATGTTCGGCGGGATGGCCGACGTGCTGGGAGAGCCCGCGCCAACGGGCAGCGCTGAGGGGGGCTGAGGATGGAACTCTTCTTCCTCGTCCTACTGGTCGTGATGTTGGCCGTCGCCCTCGGCTCGGGCTTTCCCGTCGCATTTGCCATTCCGGGTTCGGCGATCGTCGCCGTCAGCCTTGCCGCGATTGCCGGGCTAGTGCTCACCGGAAACCCGGATGCATTCTTTATCCACGGCGGTGGCCCTAGCGAATGGCTGTCCGCTGGAGCGATGAACATTCGGGGAATTTATAACAATGACGGGACGGATGTGTTGATCGCCGTGCCGTTGTTCATCTTCATGGGCCTGATGCTGGAAAAGTCGCGCGTCGCCGAAGACCTTCTCGTTGCCATGGCGCGTCTGTTTGGCACGGTGCGTGGCGGGCTCGGTGTCTCGGTCGTCCTGGTCGGCGCTTTGCTGGCGGCAACCACCAGCGTGATCGGCGCGACGGTGATCGCCATGGGCATGATTTCGTTGCCGACCATGTTACGGAACCGCTATTCCAAGCCCATGGCGACGGGCATTGTCGCAGCCACCGGCACGCTGGGCCAGATCGTCCCACCATCCATCGTCTTGCTGATCCTGGTCCACCAACTCACCACCGCCGTCAACGAAGCCAACGCCGCCCGGCGGGCCCTTTACAAGACCGTGACAGGTGACCTGCTGATGCCAAGCCAGTTCGACGTGCCGTCGGTCAGCGCTGGCGAGATGTTCATGGGCGCCCTCGTGCCGGCACTTATCCTAGTTGCTCTTTACGTCCTTTATATCCTTGTCACGGCCTATCTACGCCCGGACATGGCACCCGCGTACCAGCGTTCGGAGACCACGGACAAGAACGCTATCGCGGCATTGGTCGTCGCCTTGGCCCCGCCCTTGATTCTCATTCTTTTGGTGCTCGGTTCGATCATCGCTGGTGTTGCCACGGTCAACCAGGCCGGGGCCGTGGGTGCCGCCGGGGCGACCATGATGGCCGGATATCGCCTGCGCGAAGGGCAGCGCGGGGCCTTCTGGCCGGCCTTGCTGGCCATCGCGGCCCTGATCGCGCTCGGCGTCATCAACGCCTTCTTTCACGTCAATCTGCGAAAAATCGAAGGCACAGCAGACATTGTGGGCATTGTGCTCGCCGCGGTCGCCTCAAGCGCACTCGCCATCGCCCTTGGTTCGAGCCTCTGGCGCACATGGGCGACCAGCGGCACCTTAAGACGCGTCCTGGAGGACACGACCAAGACGACCTCCCTGGTTTTCGCCATCCTGATTGGCGCCGTCATGCTGACAGCTGCATTCCGGGGGTTCGGCGGCGAAGACCTGGTGCGTGACTTCATGCGTGGCCTGCCGGGCGGTTTTTGGGGTCAGTTCGCGGTCGCCATGGCAATCATTTTCGTCCTCGGCTTTTTCCTCGACTTCCTGGAAATCACCGTGGTTGTCGTCCCGATCATCGCGCCGATTCTGCTGACCGACCCCGCGGCAAACGTCGCCGCTGTCTGGTTCGGTGTTATGATCGCGCTGAACATTCAGACCTCGTTTCTGACGCCTCCCTTCGGTTTTGCACTCTTCTACTTGCGCGGGGTCGCGCCGAAAGGCGTCCGTACGCTCGACATCTACAAGGGCGTTGTGCCCTTTATCGCCATTCAGTTGCTGGTCCTTGGTGTGGTTGCGGCCTATCCGACCTTGGTGACCTATCTTCCGACCCGTGTTTCGCTCGGGGCGGAGGCTTCACCGCCGCCAACCAATCCTCGGCTTCAGTACTGCATGGAAGAGTTTGTCAGAGACGAATTTCAAACAAACGGGACGACCATAAGGCAAGCCATCGGCAAAGCCCGGAACATCAATCTGGAGGGACTTCCTTCATCCCTTCAGAACGAACTAATAAGCAGCTTCGAGAAAGCAGAAAATGCGTTTCCGACGATGAAACAAATCACCGAAACCGCTGCGGCGATACACACGGCGGCGCAGACCTACCGGCCGGTCCACGACAGGGTGCGGCGGATCGAACGCGATATTCGGCGGATCGATAAGAAGATCGAGCAAAACCGGGCTATCGTTTCCTGGGCCAGTAGGGCTGCCTCGTCCGAGGAAGGCCAGCGGGCAGAAGAGCGCATAAAGGCTCTGACAAAGGAACGCGCCGAACTAGCAGCCCGACTTCCGGCAGATTGGACAGATGTGCGGACCGACATGGCGGCTAAGCTAAAAGCTCACCATGACGCACGTATTCGTTATCGGCGAACCGTTGATGCGGCCCATGCCCCCGTGGTCGAAGCGATCCAGGCGATCAATGACGGAGATCTGCTGGAGTCCCTCCAAATGGCTTTGCAAGAGTTAAAAGATAATGTCGAGGTGATGCCCGCGGACGATCTGACAGATCGATTGAAAACAGCCTATGGCCAGGCAGCCCTGGTCCACCGTTCCACGGAAATAGATAATGCCTTAACTCAAACGCGCCGGATTTTGCGTGCTGACCCGACCGCTCGCACCGCGATTACTGAAAAGGTTCAAGGCGCACTTGCTGTTGTCGCTAAGGAACGGGTTTGGCGCACCCGCGCGGCGCAAGAAGTCTTTGGCGGCTTAATGGCTTATGAGGTCGCCATCGCGGAAACCATCGGAATCCGGGGGCGTTCGAGGCTTTCAGATCGCGTGGCATTGGAAATTTCCAATTGCGTTGCGACACCCCGGGACATTTATCTGAATTTTTAAGATATCTCGATGTTGAATCGCCGTATTTTGAGCGGGCTTGTTATAGCCTCTGACATCCATAGTTCATCGGAAAATTGATCCGTCTCCGAGGAGTGGTGTTCTAGAGAGTGCGTGTTGGTTTGTCTAAAATACAACGGATAAGATACGATGTGGCAAGCAGTCAAAGAATGGGCTCAACGATGCAAGCGTGACGTTATTGCCTTGTATATCGCAGCTCGCGACCCTCGCACGCCATGGCACGCCAAAGGCATCGCCCTTGCCGTTGCAGTATATGCATTGAGTCCAATTGATCTGATCCCCGATTTTATCCCGGTCTTGGGGTATGTGGATGACCTGTGTCCGTCGTCAAAATAAATGGGGCATTTGATCCTGTTTTGTAACGGAGGATCTGGCTCACCTTGATTTGATGTTAAGCCGCTTGTCGTTGATGGTTCAAGCGGCGGTTTTGAATGGTGAGTTTCTTGATCTTTTTTCTCCTTTCGATGATGGCCGTATCCCGCCCGAAGTAAGCATCGGCAGGCGTGACGTTATTCAGGCTCTCGTGGTAACGATGGTTGTTGTAATGCTCGACGAAGGCCCCGATCTGGTTTTCGAGATCGCCGGGCAGGTAATAATTCTCCAGTAGGACGCGGTTCTTCAACGTCTGATGCCAGCGTTCGATCTTGCCCTGGGTCTGCGGATGATACGGTGCGCCCCGGACATGGTCCATGCCCTGGCCTTCGAGCCACTCAGCAAGATCGGCGGATATATAGGACGAACCGTTGTCGCTCAGCAGGCGCGGCTTGTGAACAACTTCGGCCCTGTCACAGCCTGACGCCTTCAAGGCCAGGCCCAACGTCTCCGTCACATCATCGGCCCGCATGGTCGTGCATAACTTCCAGGCGATGATGTAACGGGAATAGTCATCCAAGATGGTCGACAGGTAAAACCAACCCCAGCCGATGACCTTGAGGTAGGTGAAGTCGGTCTGCCACAGTTGGTTCGTAGCCGTGGTCTTGTCGCGGAACTCGTTGGCTGCCTTGATGACCACGAAGGCTGGGCTGGTGATCAGGTCATAGGCTTTGAGAAGCCTGTAAACCGAGGCTTCTGATACGAAGTAGCCCTTGGTATCCGTGAACCTCACGGCCAGTTCCCTGGGCGACAGTTCCGGCTCGTCGAGGGCGAGGTCGACGATCTGCTCGCGGACATCGTCGGGGATGCGGTTCCACACCCGGCCGGGACCGCTGGTTTGGTCCTCAAGGCCGGCCTCGCCAAACGCCAGGTAACGGTCGTACCACCGATAGAACGTGGTGCGAGGAATACCCAGCTTGTCCAGCGTGCGGCGGACCGGCAGGTGAGAGCGTTCAACCAGCCGGATGATTTCCAGCTTCTCGGATGCGGGATATCTCATTCCTCGTCGCCCCCATCCCCGATCATGCTTTTTTTGAGCAGGCGATTCTCCAAGGACAGTTCGGCGACCAGTTCCTTCATGTCGCGCATCTCGCGCTTCAGGGTCTTGACCTCACCTGTGTTTGCCTGGCGCGCCGTGTCGCCCGCCAGTCGCTTCTTGCCCGCTTCCAGGAACTCTTTCGACCAGCTGTAATACAAGCTCTCAGCGATGCCTTCCCGGCGGCATAGGGCAGAGATACTTTCCTCGCCCCGCAGCCCTTCAAGGACAATGCGGATCTTCTCTTCCGACGAATACTGCTTGCGCGTCTTACGCCGGATATCACGGACAGCCTGATCGGCTGGGGCTTTCTTGCTCATGGATTTCTGTCTCATCTTCGTTCCCTTCGGTCACTACGATGAGCCAGAAATCCTCCGTTATGCAAACACCTCAATATGTCCCAAAGGTGCTGACGTTAGACAAGCCTGCCTGACCCTGTTCTCAGGTTCTCGGTCGACAATCTGCCTGTCACTGGTTCGATGCGCTACAGCCTGACAGACGATTTCATGACCATGCGTTCGGTAGGCGTTACGCAGACATTCACCGGAAGTGACAAAAGGGATGCCCGACGCGACCGATTTGAGCGCGAGGCAGAATTGACGTCGGCATTGCGGTCAATGGAATTGGCGCGGCTCCGAACCGAAACCGCGCGCGCCTGGTTCGACCGCTTTTATCAACAACGCATACTGAAGCTGCTCGAACGCCAGCGTGAAGAAGCTGTCCTTATGACAGAGGCTGTTTCCACGGCTTATCGAAGCGGGCGAGGCCCGCAAACAAACGTTCTTGCAGCACAAGAGGAGATTTCCCGCATCGATAATCGAATTCATGAGGTGCGAGCGGATCTCAGCAATTCCACCACTCTCTTGGCACGATGGATTGGAGAGAGTGCGAGGTTGCCGCTGGGCACCGCACCGGCCCTGAGCAATATCGACTGGGATGGACTAGACACAGCGCACCAAGTCGATTTGCATCCTGAAATTCAAGCCTTGAACTCAAAGGAGCGGGTCGCGCTGGCCGAGGTCAAGGTCGCAAGAGAGGACAAGAACGCGGACTGGAGCCTCTCCCTTATGTTTAGCAGGCGAGGCGACAACTTCAGCGACATGGTCTCCGTCGGTGCGTCTATCCCGCTTCAATGGAACCAAAAAAATCGCCAGGATCGGGAACTCGCCGCGCGCCTCGAAAAAGTCGCCGAGATACGTGCCGAACGGGAAGAGATGCGCCGCGCGCATCATTCGGAAGTCGAGCGCATGCTGGCGACTTGGCGCTCCAACCTGCTGAGGGTGCGGGACTACGACCAGTCGTTAATTCCTCTGGCCGCCGAGAAGACCAACGCATCCGTTGCGGCATACCGCGGCGGCAAGGGGTCACTGGCGACCGTGCTGGAAGCCCGGCGTATGGAACTCAACACCCAATTGGAGCGATTGCGAATCGAAAAACAGGCCGCAGCCATCTGGGCGTGGTTGGAGTTTCTCGTACCTGAACCCGATGTGTCAGCCGATGCAACCAATTCGAAATCCGACAAGGAGCCGGGGCAATGAACAGCAATAAGATATCGATGGGCGTGCTCGCGATCAGCGTGATCACCGCAACCGGCTTTGGGCTTTATCGTCTCGGCATGTCGCACGCGGCGTCTCAATCTCCTTCGGTTGGTTTGATGGAGGCACAGGCGATGACTGTCGAGGCGCCGGAAGACCCTTCCAGTTGGGGAATTCCCGAAGGTGAGAAGGCGACTCGCCGCCATATGGAAAACGGCCTCAAGGCCGGTGATATGGACCCCCTGACAGATCGTCGGATTCTCTATTATCACGACCCCATGGTACCGGGGAAAAAGTTCGATTCCCCTGCCAAGTCGCCATTCATGGATATGATGCTCGTCCCCGCGTATTCCGGGGGCGAGGGTTCCGATCCGGGAACGGTGACGGTGAGCCCGCGTATCCAACAAAATCTCGGCCTTCGCGTCGGAGAAGTCGTTGATGGCGTCCTCTCGCAGGAAGTATCTGCGGTGGGCGCCATCGCTTGGAATGAACGCGGTCAGTCTGCCATCCAGGCCCGCGCGACCGGGTTTGTCGAGAAGCTGCATGTTCGCGCGACACTGGACCGCGTCACCAAGGGTCAACCGTTGTTCGATCTTTATGTTCCCGATTGGGTTGCCGTGCAGGAGGACTACCTGAGCGTCCGCCGTATGCAAGGGCGCGATCTTCAACCGCTTGTCGAGGCCTCTCTGCAACGCATGCGGCAAGCCGGTATGGATGATCGCCAAATTGCGAATGTCGAACGCACGGGCAAGGTGCAGGCGCGTACCACGATCGTCGCACCGCATGACGGCGTTGTCACCGAACTGGCAGCCCGTGAGGGCAGCACGGTCAACTCGGGAATGCTGCTAGCCCAGATAAACGACCTTTCGACGGTGTGGGCGCATGCCGAAGTGCCGGAAAGCCAGGCGGCGAAATTGCGCGAGGGAAGTACTGTCTCTGCGCAGACGCCCGCCCTGACCGGGAAGATATTCGAAGGTAAAGTACAGGCCCTGCTGCCCGAGGTGAACCCCACGACCCGAACGCGCAAGGCGCGTTTGGAATTAGCAAACCCCGAGGAATTGCTTGTCCCCGGAATGTTCGTGCGGATGCGTCTTCAGGATGAGCAAAGCATAAGGGTTTTGTTAGTGCCTTCCGAAGCGCTGATCAGAACAGGCCGGCGCACCTTGGTTATGGTGGCTGAGGACAACAACGGGTTCCGCCCCACTGAAGTTGAGGTTGGCAGGGAGCAGAATGGCCGGAGTGAGATCATAAGCGGTCTCTCAAAAGGCCAGAAGGTTGTCCTATCCGGCCAGTTTCTTATCGATTCCGAAGCCAGCCTGAAAGGAGTCGAGGCACGCATGTCCGCCCCGCCAATGGGCACGCCGGGATCCGATGCGATCCGAACCTATGAAACGACCGCGCGTGTCGAGGCAGTGTCGGCTGATGCCCTGACCTTAGTGCATCCCGAGATCCAGGCCTTGCAATGGCCGGCGATGACCATGGACTTCAAGTTGGCCCCCCAGATCAAGATGCCTGATGTACGGAGCGGCGACGAGATTGAGATTAGGTTCCAGTTGCAAGACGGAGATGCGCCAATGATCGTTTCCCTGATGCCCCGGAATGGAACCTCAACGGGAGAGTCGAAATGATCGCGCGTCTGATCTACTGGTCGATCGCCAACCGCTTTTTGGTCTTACTGGCCACTCTGTTGCTTACCGCCTGGGGAATCATCTCCCTGACCCGCACGCCCTTGGACGCCCTTCCGGACTTGTCCGACACCCAGGTGATCATCCGAACGACATGGCCCGGCCAGGCGCCGCAGCTCGTGGAGAACCAAGTCACTTATCCTCTCACAACCACGATGCTCTCGGTGCCCGGCGCCGCAGTGGTGCGCGGCTATTCCTTTTTCGGTGACAGCTATGTCTACGTGTTGTTCGAGGACGGGATCGACCTCTATTGGGCGCGATCCCGGGTTCTTGAATACCTCAACCAGGCTCAATCACGTCTGCCGCCCGGCGCCAACTCGGCCCTGGGGCCCGATGCCACGGGTGTCGGTTGGATTTATCAGTACGCCTTGGTCGACAAATCCGGCCGGCAGGATCTTGCACAACTAAGAAGCCTTCAGGACTGGTTCTTGAAATTCGAGCTCAAGACTGTCCCCGGCGTGGCAGAAGTGGCGACGATCGGTGGCATGGTGCGCCAATACCAGGTAGTCCTGGATCCCGACAAGTTGGCCGCCTATCGGATTGCCCACGGAAATGTCGTGAACGCCATTCGTCGGGCCAATCAGGAGGCCGGAGGCTCGGTTCTCGAAATGGGCGAGGCCGAGTTCATGGTTCGGACTTCCGGCTACCTTCAATCCCTGGACGATTTCCGAACCATACCGCTGATGACCACAGATGCCGGTGTCTCGGTGGTCTTGGGCGATGTCGCGCATATCCAGATCGGCCCGGAAATGCGGCGCGGGATTGGCGAGTTGGACGGCGAAGGCGAAGCGGTGGGCGGTGTGATCGTAATGCGATCCGGCGAGAACGCCCTTTCCACCATCCAGGCCGTCAAGGACAGACTGGAAACCCTGAAATCAAGCCTCCCGGATGGGGTTGAAATCATTCCAACCTATGACCGCGCGGGCCTGATCGAACGCGCCATCAAGAACCTGAGCTTCAAATTGTTCGAGGAATTTCTTGTCGTCGCGGCGGTTTGTGTGATTTTCCTGTTTCATCTTCGGTCGGCCTTGGTTGCGATCGTCTCGTTGCCGATCGGCATTCTTGCAGCCTTCATGGTCATGAACTGGCAAGGAGTAAACGCCAATATCATGTCCCTGGGCGGGATCGCCATCGCCATCGGGGCAATGGTCGATGCCGCCGTGGTGATGATCGAAAACGCGCACAAGCACCTGGAAAACTGGCGTCATAAACACCCGGATGAGCCGCTGGCGGGAGAGGCAAGGTGGCGGGTCATCGGTGATGCCGCGGCCGAGGTCGGCCCGGCTCTGTTCTTCTCTCTGCTGATTATCACACTGTCGTTCGTGCCGGTTTTCGCGCTCGAAGCGCAGGAGGGTCGGCTATTTTCCCCCCTGGCCTTCACCAAGACCTATGCGATGGCTGCAGCCGCCGGTTTGGCCGTCACGTTGATCCCGGTGCTGATGGGGTATCTGATTCGCGGTCGCATCCCCGATGAGCACAAAAACCCCATCAATCGCGGACTGATCGCGGTTTATCGGCCGATGCTTGAAATCGTGTTGCGCTTTCCCAAGTCGACCATCGTTGTAGCAGCTCTGTTCTTCGCAGCCAGCCTATGGCCTTTGCAGCACATCGGAAGCGAATTCATGCCACCGCTCGACGAAGGTGACCTGCTCTACATGCCGACGGCGCTTCCAGGCCTGTCTGCGGGCAAGGCCGCCGAATTGCTGCAACAAACGGACCGCCTGATAAAGACTGTCCCCGAAGTCGCGACCGTATACGGAAAAGCCGGCAGGGCGGTCACCGCCACCGACCCAGCCCCCCTGGTGATGTTCGAGACGACGATCCAATTCAAGCCCCGTGATGAATGGCGCGCCGGAATGACGCCCGAGAAGATCGTCGAGGAACTCGACAGAACCGTGCGCGTGCCGGGGTTGACGAACATCTGGATTCCTCCCATCCGCAACCGCATTGACATGCTGGCGACCGGCATCAAGAGTCCGGTCGGGGTCAAGGTGCTCGGGAGCGATCTGAAGGTCATCGACCGGCTCACCGGCGAGATCGAACGGACTGTCAAGAACCTGCCTGGCGTGACCAGCGCCTTCGCCGAACGCATGACGGGCGGCAGGTACGTCGATGTGGATATCAAACGGGAATTTTCCGCCCGCTACGGGTTGAACATCGCCGACGTTCAGTCGGTCGTCAGTTCCGCCATCGGGGGAAAGAACATCGGCGAGACGGTCGAGGGACTGCAGCGCTATCCCATCAATCTGCGTTATCCTCGCGAAATTCGCGATTCTCTCGACAGGCTTCGTGCCCTACCCATTGTCACGCCACGCGGCCAGCAACTGGTGCTAGGTGATGTCGCCGATATCCGGATCAATGACGGCCCCCCGATGCTTCGTAGCGAGAACGCCCGGCTGGCCGGCTTCGTGTACGTGGATCTGCGCGGACGGGATCTCGGCTCGGCGGTTCGCGAAATGCAGCAGAAAGTAGCCGAACAAGTCGATCTACCGCCGGGGTATTCGGTGACATGGTCCGGGCAGTTCGAGTTTCTCGAGCGCGCGAGCGCCAAACTCAAGGTTGTCGTACCCTTTACGCTCCTGATCATCCTCGTGCTGCTGTACCTGACCTTTAAGAGCTTCGGCGAGGCCTTGCTGCTGATGGCCACTCTGCCGTTCGCACTGGTCGGCGGCATCTGGCTTCTTTACGGCCTCGGATACAACCTTTCCGTCGCGGGTGTGGTTGGGTTCATCGCGCTTGCGGGCGTGGCGGCCGAATTTGGGGTCATCATGCTCCTGTACCTGAAGCAAGCATGGTCCGCGCGGATTGAACAAGGTCTGACAAGCGAGGACGACTTGCTCAACGCCATTCGGGAAGGCGCGGTGCTGCGTGTGCGGCCGAAAGCCATGACGGTGGCGGTGATTTTGGCCGGCCTGTTGCCGATCATGTGGGGTGTCGGGACCGGCAGTGAGGTCATGCAGCGCATCGCCGCGCCGATGGTCGGCGGTATGATCACCGCCCCTCTGTTATCAATGTTCGTGATTCCCGCCGCCTACTACCTAATGCGCCGACGGCGCAAAGGATGGCGGGTGGCGGACCAACGTGCTCCATCGCGTGCCGATGCCGCGTGATGAACATCTTCAGGTCAACCGGCGGTGCCGTAACCCAGTTCGTAACTTTTCACCAACCTTAGGAGAGAATTCAATGAAGACATCATGGATTGTTGTTTGTGCCGCCATCCTGGCGATAGCCGCGGCCCCGGCCACGGCTCAGCAAAAGATGATGAACGACATGCCAATGGGCACCATGGAAAACAACAGGATGGACAAACCTGTCGCCGACCAAACGGTACATTCCACAAGGGGTAAGGTGACCAAGGTCGATGGTAGCAGTGGCATGGTGACGTTGGCCCACGAACCCGTCGCAACCTTGAATTGGCCGTCCATGACGATGGGCTTCATGGTCATTGATAAGACCCTGTTGGAAAAACTCAATGTCGGCAATACCGTCGATTTCGACTTCGTGCAATCAGGCAAGGGATACGCTATTACCAGCGTAAGATGAGGCGAGGCATTCGTCGCTTACAACCTGTCTCGAATTCGCCAATTGACGAGACTGAATCTAATTAGCTGGGAATGGGGGCTCTCGTGCGGGCAACCGGGCTGAGCAAGGACTCTTAGGGACGAAAAGCGGCCATCACGGATAATCACGCATTTCGTCGGGTGATGACCTTTTGCCACCTTTCGTCCCTTCACCTTCCATTGTCTACTTCGTGAATAAAACCCACTAAGGCAATATCTACAGTAACCGCAAGTACAAAATGTTTTTTATCTGCATGGGTAATCACGTTTCCAGGAAGAGGTTGATGCGCGCTGAACTCGCGCTGTGGACGGACAGTAACCTAGAGACCATTCGCAACCATGAGAAGATCGGCATGATGCCCGAACCGCCGCGCACTGCCACGGGATACCGCAGCTATGGCGATACACAAGTGGCGCGTCTGCGGTTCATTCTGCTTGGTCGTGAACTCGGTTTTTCCATCGAGGAGTTCTGCGGTCTTTAGTGGCCTAACTTGCCCCTGCAATGTGCGATGTCCGGCATCACGGCCTTCATGTTTGTCTGATCCGAGAAATTGGCCTATGACGCATTTATAATTGTTCTCAAGTCATTGATGCCAAGGGCCTTCGGTACGAAGCCGCTGTTTCGGGAACTGCGGTAGAAGAAGGGCTCGGGCAAGGGCTGAGACCTTCACATTTGGCCACCACCGGTATCAAGCCCAATTGACTTAACCCCGGAACAGCGCATCATACGGGTCATGATCGGTTCTGCATCGAGATTTGAATCACCTTCGCATCGCCCTTTGATCTTGTTCAACCTTGCAGAAGCTGGATTTCGTTTGCTTTCCATAGGTTGACCCTTTGCGTTTAGGGGCCCTGAACCTGAAAAGCAAAAAGCCCCCTACCTACGGCACCAACGAGGACTTCACCCGCCTGCAGCGCATGAAGGAGGAGCACGGTCTTCGGATCGGCCGCCTCCGGAAATGCAACAGCGCCCTCTGGCCGTTCATCGAACGGCTCTACCTCAACTTGGCGGACGTCGCCGAAATGGACCCATCCGATATGGAAAAGAAGTTCGGGCTCAATCCCTTCGAGGCCGCCGGCGCGCAGGTCGATTTCCTGCAATGGGCGCTTGAGTCGCTTCGAATGCTGAATTCCCTCGGCCTCACCCCTGACAACCCGCACGACCAAAACGGAGACCTCGGCCTACCGGCCTAACTCTCCTTCCCAATGAAAGGACCCCCAACAATGCCCATCACAGAAAATTCGTTCATCGTCATGATGCCGATCACCCTGATCAAACCAGAAAACCGAATTCGGCTGGAAGATTTGACATCAGAAGAGCTCGTCCGCTTGCACGGGAACACGGCAATCGCGGCATTCCGCCAGAGAGTCTACTATGAAATGCGATACGATCTGCGCCAGCTTGAAGACGGACGGGATGTGCTGGCCACAGAGATAGTACGGCGCATCGGCGGGTCGCCTGCACCTGCTCAATCCGGTGCGGGTGGAGGAGATGGCGGCCGCACCCCAGTCCTCGCTGCCGCTCATGTGCAGATCAAGGATCTCCAAGCGAAACTGGCGCCGCCTCAACAACAGGCCCAGAAACGTCTCACCCAACTGCGACGTAAATCGCGTGGCATGGAAATGTGATCGGAGGCCGCGGGCGGAGAACTTTCCTCGCCGTCCGCGGCCATTATCCCTTCTGGTGCCGGCGGACAGACCTACTCCACCAATCTGGCGCATTCGACCGCGCGGATAACCGTACGTTCCGTCAGCCGATCGATAACATCGTGGGTCAAGCCTTCGCGGGCGATCTCTTCCCGCACTGCGGCAGCAGCCTCAAGGAGTTGAGCCGCAAGGTCCTCGATGCGGGACAGAACACCATCCGCGGGGAGACGCAACCGATCAGCCAAGCGTCTCCAATCCCGCACAGAGATATCACAGAGACGATATTCCCCCCCGACGCGCATCGCGAGTTTCAGTGCGCGTTGGTCCATATCATCGTAAGGCAATGCGCTAGCGATATCATAAAGCGGCGCTAGACGCGCTCGCCCACCGGCACCGATGAGCACGGAATAGTTCTTGGCATGCGCGTCGGTGCCGGCAATTAGCCAGTTGAAGA
>MDTA01205417.1_pt1 | contig 32657 bp, 34 predicted proteins | sample 811151 | NCBI WGS metagenome assembly MDTA01 (sample SAMN05326648, study PRJNA326480) | marine metagenome | isolation source: seawater | place: Indian Ocean: South | collected 2010
CCACGTTGATAGGCTGGGTGTGGAAGTGCGGCAACGCATGTAGCTGACCAGTACTAATAGCTCAATTGGCTTGATTTATGCACTGAAAAAAATTTTTTTAAATCTAATAGATATATCGTTTTAATAATTATGAAAAAGACCTGCCCAATTTGCAGACACAATAAAAAAAAATTAGTTTGGAATAATCCAATTCGATCAGCAAAAAATAAATGGACAAAGAAATCAGAAAAAATATTTTGGTGCCTGAATTGTGATTTACGCTATTCTGGAAAATTCAGATATAACTTACAGGATAATAAAATATTTAGAAAATTATATGATGGATCTAATTCAATAAAAAAATATAAGTCATTTAATAAAAAAAGAGAACAATTTAAACTTAATAAAATTCTTAAACTTGTCACTTTTAAAAATAAAGTAATTCTTGAAAGTAATTGTGGTGCAGCAACCAATCTGGATTATTTAAAAAAAATTGCTAAAAAAACAGTAGGTCTTGATAGTGAGATTTACAGAAATCATGTTGAAAATAAACATATTTTTTTTAATTCAATTATTGATATTAAAAAAAGTAGAATAAAATTTGATATAATTTTGTCATTAGCTGAAATAGAACATCAATATGATGTTATAAATTTTATAAAAAAATTAAAAGAATTGATAAAAAAAAATGGTTATTTAATTTTTAGGATTCCCAATTATAACAATATATATTTGCACCTATTAGGAAAAAAATATCTAAAATTTGATTTTAGAACATCTCATAATTATTATTTTTCTGAAAAAAGTTGTGACTATCTTTTTAAGAAATTAAAATTAAAAACTATTTTTAAAAAAGGATTGCAAGAATACCCAATTAATCACTTAATAGAGTATATTAAAAAAGGCAAGAGAGTTAAAAATTTTCCAAATTTAATTAACTATAAGATTTCAAATGAAGTTTCTAAAAATCTTGAAACCCAAATGGTTTCTACAAGTTTGTTGTATATATTAAAAAAATAAATTTTAAAAATTTGATTCGTAAAAATTATTTAAATAAAGATTAATTTTTTTTCCTTTTGACTTAGAAATTTTAATAAAATGTGAAAAGACATCACTTGTTTGATTTTTTTTTACGTTTTTAAATAAAAAATAATTATCTTTTAAATATTTTTTTCTTCCATAAAGGTTAAAAAAATATTCATATCTCATATAAAGATACTCATAGATATTTTTCTTATCAAAATTAATTTTTTTTGTTTCATGATCTAAATTATACAGTATCTTTTTTAGATGATTTAAGCTTTTAGCATGTAAACAAAAGTTATAATTTATATGTGGATTATCTCCTGTACACAATACTGGAATTTTAAACGATGCTAACTCGTGTGCAATTGTGCCATGATTTGTAATAATTAATTTTGGTTTTGATTTAATTATAGATCGGTGTGAAAAATTTTTATCTAGTTTTATAATATTTGGATAATTTTTTAAAATATCTTTATGAAGTGATCTACCCCATTTAAGCTCATTAGGATGTGGTTTATAATACCAATCATATTGAGTTAATTTTTTTGAATACTCTAAGAAAAATTTCATTTGGTAAAAAAAATCGTTAAATAAAATTGATCTATATCTATGAGGAGCATCAATATAACTGTGTGGAAATAAAAATATTTTAGGTTTATGATTTTTTATTAATTGATTGTTTTTTTTTGATTTATTAAATGAACTAATCTTCATATATGGAATAGTTGAATCGAAAGATCCAGAAATCCTTTTTTTTAATATTTTTTTACCTATATTTAATGCTGATATTTTCTTTTTTTTTGAAAAATTAGAAAAAATTTTTTTAAATTCAAAATAAGGATATTCTTCAGTGATATTTTGCCAATTATTACTTTTTTTTAATTTTAAAAGATGTAACTGATTATTTCCAAAGTTTTTTGCAAATAGTTTAATTATTGGAACTTTATAATTTGCTGCAACTCTACATATGATTCCATATGAAATATAATATGTGTGACTAGGAACTACACAAATTACTTTATTTTTTTTGAAATAATTATTTAATTCATCATATATTTTGTTAGCTCTAAAAAAAATTTTTTTTAGTTTTTCATCTTTTTTTAATATTGTTGGTGTATGATTAGTTCTTATATATGTATCCCAGATTAAATCCCCAAGTAAAATATTGTCCTTTTTATAATTAATTAGTTTCTTTACATCTTTAAATTTATTGTAACTTTTATTGTAATTTTTTATATCTCTTTTTGAGTATTCAAAATCATATTCTGAAATTCCTCCGTCAACATTAAATGATTTATAAATTCTTTTTAAATTTCTTAAATTTAAAGGATATTTGTTACTTTTTGTTTGATAAAAATGAAAATAAAAAAAATTAATTTTTGCACCTAGCTTGAATGATAAAAAATTTACAAGATAAGACCAAAAACAAATAAAGGGATTCCAATCGAATAAATCAACTAATATCACTTTATTAGTTTTTGTTATTTTGTTTGATGACCAAAGGTTTTTATTATAATTAATAAATTTTTGTTCATTTTGGTCTAAAATTAATTTTTTTTTTATAAATCTTATAATTTTATTTGGAAATTCAAAAAGATATTTACTCATCTAGGAACAATTAAAAAATTATTATTAGTTTCATCTTTTATTTTATAATTGATTTCATTTATAAAATTTTCAAAATCTGAAAAATCATAGCAAAAATCTTTGCTAAAAATTTTCTCATATTCGAATACTATAGGCATTTTATGCTCTAAAATTGTCTTTTTTGCACCTTTTAATACTTTTAGGTCATATCCTTGGACATCTATTTTAAAAAAAGAAATTGGATTATTAAATTTTAAATCATCAATTTGAAGAGTTTCGACAATTTCTGAATTATTATTTTCTTGACTCAAAAATTCTACTTTATTACTCCCGTAAGTATTAAATTCATTTAATTCTGATTTTTTTATATTATATTTTTTCAAACTTTCATCACCTAAGATATAATTAAAAGGCAGACAATTAGCTTTATTAATTTCAATATTTTTTTTTAAAATATTATAAATATATTTTGAACTTTCAAAACTGTAAACTACCGTATTTACTTTTAGTTTTGAAAAAAGAATACTTAATTGACCGTAATTTGCTCCTGCATCAAGTATTATAGAATTATCTTTTATATAAAATTTTGCAATTTCGTAAACATCTTCATCAAAGATTTTATTTCCAATTATATCATTTCTAATAGCATCTTGAATTGCATATCTTGGAAGATAATAGTTACCAGTATCTGTCTTATACATTTTCAATAATTTTATATTAATAATTTTTCTATACAATTTATATAAGACACCATTTAAAAAATGTTTATCAATTTTTTTTAACAATTTTTTCACAATTTTTTTTTAAATTTTACAAATTATTTTTAATAAAATTTGTTACATAAATTTTAATTTTATTTCTATTCTTACTCGAGAGTAGTGTTGATTTATTTAAACATTTACTAGTTTTGTTTATAGCTATGTTTTTATAAGCAAAATGACTATCTTTAAGATATTTATCTTCTTCGTTTAAATAGACAAAGTGTCTATATCGCATGTACATATACTCAAATAAATTATTCAAATTGTAATTTATTTTACTTGTCTCTTCATTTAAGTTGTTAAGAACTTTTAAAATTTCACTTTTATTTTTTGCATGCAAACAAAATTTATAGTTTATATGTGGATTATCTCCTGTATTTAATACTGGTACTTTACATGCTGCAAATTCGTGTGCTATGGTTCCATGATTAGTAACAATTAACGCTGGTTTACTTTTTACAACTGATTGGTGTGAAAAATTCTTTTTAAGCCTTATTACTGAGGGATAATTTTTAAGAATTAAACTGTGAACTTGTCTACTCCATTTAAGTTCATTAGGATGGGGTTTATAATAAAATTGGCAATTTTTAAGTTTTTTTGATTGATCTAAAAAAAATTTCATTTGTTTATAAAAATCGTCAAAAATCATCCATCTATATCTATGAGGAGCATCAAGATAACAATGTGGGAAAAGAAAGATTTTTTTTTTTGTACTTTTTAAAATAGTGTTATTTTTTTTTACTTTGTTAAATGCGCTTGTTGGCATATAAGGCAAAGTATTATCAAACTTTCCTGATAATCTATGATCTATTAAGTTTTTACCTATTTTTAATGCTAATTTTTTTTTCTTATTTGGAAAAGAATTAAAAATTTTTTTATAATTATAATAAGGATATTCTTCTGATCCATTTTTTTCAACTCTCATTAAATGAAATAATTGATTTGCTCTATTCTTATAAGATATTTTTATAACTGGAACTTTTCTTTCTATTGCAATTCTAGTTATAATACCATAATTAATATAATAAGTATGACCAGGTACAACGCAAACTACCTGGTTTTTTTGAAAATATTTTTGTAACTCGTCATAAATTTTATTAGCTCTAAAAAAAATTTTTTTTAATTTTTTGTCTTTCTTGTTAATTGTATATTGCGGAGTTATTCTTAAGTAAGTGTCATATATTAGATCTCCGATCAGAATATTCCCTCTTTGAAATTTTATTAAATTATCTATTTTTAATTTTTTATACATTTTGGAATAATTGAAATTTTCTTTTTTTGTAATTTTAAAATCGTATTCAGATATTCCTTTTTCAGCATTGAATGAGGAATAAATTTTATGAATTTTGCTTATAAAAAATGAATGAACACTCGCTTTACTTTGATAAAAATCTGTATAGAAGTATCTAATTTTGGCATTATATTTTTTTGATATAACATTAACAATAATTGACCAAAAATTAATCAGTGGATACCAATAAAATAGATCAATCAACACTACTTTTTTTGAATTAATAACCTTATTTTTTCCCCAAACTCTGATATTATTTTTTATAAATTTTTTTTCATTCGCATCTAATATTATTCTTAATTTAAATACGTTAACAACTTTTCTAGCAAGATTTAAAAAGTAATTTTGACTCATTTTTTTAAATATTCTCGTACTTTTTTTAAATCCTCTAAAGAATCAATTGAAATCTGTTTTGTATTGCTGATTACGTAACCTGAATTTTTAGTTAATATTTTTTTATTCATCAATGTATTTCGAGTTAGAACATATACGGAACCGTTTCGATAATATGTGTTGTCTAACTGTTGTCTATACTTTATTTTTTCACCTTTTTTAGAAAAAAAATCTAATTTATTTTTTTTGATAATTAAGGCTTTATAAGGATGATATTTTTTATCGGTTTTAGAAATAGTCCAAACAGCTTCATAGTTTTCATCAACCAATTTTTTTATTGATTTAATCACATCATTAGTTTTTCTAAGTGGAGATGTTGGAGGTAAAGAAAGTATTATATCAAATTTTACTTTTACTTTTTTTTCAATTTCTATTAAGGCATGTTTTAAAACCAATTCATCACTAATTGTTGAACCTGAAAGGCTAGCTGGTCTTTTAAAAAGATAACCTAATTTATATTTAGATGCTTCTTTTCCAATATTTGTAGAATTTGTAGATACAATAGAAAAGTCAATACATTTAATTTTTTTTATAAATAAACCAACCCTTCCTACTAATGAAATCCCATTTATTTTTTTAAGATTTTTATTTTTTATACCTTTGCTTCCAGCTCTAGCTAAAACTACTGCTAAAATTTTCTTTTTTTTATACACTTTATACCGATGCTAATACTGAAAAACTCATTGGAAAAATTGTGTTCTTTCTCTCTAAATTTCTACTATAGGATTTTTCATAATTTAAAAATTGGTTTATACTTTCACTAAAAAATTTTTTTTTAAATTCTTTTTTTTTATTTTTTGGAATGTATTGAAGTGCTTGATCAAGACAATAGGCTGCAGCAGTAAATGGACCCCCACAAAAACTATGTTTAGACCTTGAAAATCCAACCTTTTTCAATATCTCTCTTAAACTAAATGGTGTAAATCTAAAATAGTCGTCAGGAGCTTGATGTATTTCCCTTAAAGTAGGCTCAAATATATAAAGTTTCCCGTTTTTTTTTAAAATTTTTTTACATTGGCTAAGTAAATTTTCATGATCAAATATATGGTGCATTAAATTAGGAATAATAATTAAGTCTGCTGAATTTTTAGCAAGTTTTATATTTTTATAATCACAATGTTTTGTAATTGGTATTTTTATAATTTTATTACTTTTAACATATTTTTTATTATACGAACCTCTTGAAAGAATTTTTTTGGTACTACAATCAATTGATATAAAATTTTTATTATTAAAATATGGAGCAAATAAACTTATATCTCCGTATAAAGATCCTCTCTCTAAAGATACAACATTTTTTATTTTTTTATCTTTTGAAAGTCTTTCAATATCCTTAAATAGCAAATCAAAATGGGGCCATTTTGTATTTATAAAAAATACTTGTTCTTTCAAAAATTTGGTATGTTGTTTAATTTTATTTGTTCCCATAAGATAATCGTTTTTGAGTATTTTTAATTTTTAGTTTTGATATTATTTTAATAATTTTATTCCCACTTTGACCATTTCCATATAAAAATGATTTTTTATATTTCTTTTTTTTAATTTGGTAATTTATAGATTTTATAATTTCAGCAGAATTATGATTGGTTTGTAAAACATTTTTATCTTTTTCCCTACCATTTTGTCTTTTTCCTATATTTACACTTGGTACTCCTAAATAAGATGATTCTCTTATCCCAACACTTGAATTTCCAACAATACATTTTGAGTTATTTAATAATATTAAAAAATCTTCTGCACTTAAATTTTTAATAAATAAAGTGTTTTCCAAAATCCCTTTTTCTCTCGCTATTCTTAATTCTTTTGAGATTATATCTGATCCAGAGTCAACGTTTGGCCACAACCATATAGTTTGAATATTTAATTTTGATATTGCTTTTATTGTTTGTCTTATTTGGTACCTAGTTTCTGAATATTCAGTTGTAACAGGATGCTGAACAACAATAATATAATCATTTATATTCTTTAAAGAAATTTTAAATTGCATAGAAAATCTATATTTTAAAAGAATTGAATTAAGCGTTTTTCTTTTTCTTTCTATTGATTTCGCAATATCAATTGAAGGGCAACCAACATTAAAAATAGTTTTTGGGTTTTCTCCCATCTTAATAAGATTTTGTTTAGATCTATTTGTTGCAGGAAAATGAATATTTGCAAATTTTGATATAGCATGTCTCACACTTTCATCAATAGAGCCTGTGATTTCACCCCCCTGAAGATGCAACAAAGGTATATTCATATAGCTGGCAGCTACTGCGACTGACAATGTTTCGTATCTATCGGCTATTGCAAATACAAAATCTGGTCTATTATTCTCAAAAACATTAGATAGTTCACTAATCTCAATAGCAGTTGTTTTAGCCATAGTTACAGGTCTATCGCCTTCAATAATTGTATATAACTTTTTGGATACTTTTAATCCGTCTTTTTTAATTATATTTTCCAGTTCTCCAAACTTTTCAACTACAGATGAGGCTGCCAATATCAAATCAATTTGAATCTTTTTATTATTTTTTGAATTTATTAAAAAAGATTTAATTCTCGCATAATTAGCTCTATTATTAATCACTACAGCTATTTTTATTTTTTTACCCATTATTATCGAACGTCACTTAGTTTAAGCAGTTTTTTATTTGAAACATTTTTAACTAATTTTTTACCTATAATCAAATGCGCTTTGTCTTCTGGAATTCCGGTTCCAGGTTTTTTAAAAATTATATCATCTTTTACTAATATTTGTCCTCTTTTTTTCGGCTTTTTTAAGGCACAACTTTTTGTGAAAATTTTTTTTATTTTTTTTAACTTTAAATTTAATTTTTTTTTGTTTTGTGGATTATTATTCATGATGTAGATAGCATCTCTTGCATTTACCAGTTTACTTAATTCTGAAAAATTTATAGAGGATGAACTATCAGGATTATTTTTATCATTTTTATCTCCTACATGGACTTCAACTAAAGAGACTCCCTTTGCAATTGCAAGTAAAGATGGATAAATTGAACCAGAATGGTCTGAAAGTCCAACAAAACATTTAAATTTTGTTTTATAAACATCTATTATATTAATGCCTACATCTTTAAGATTACATGGATATAAACTTGTACATTGCATTAAAACAAATGGTATCTTTTTAATTTTAAATATTTTTATTAAGCTTGAAATTTCATTTAACGTAGATAATCCAGTACTAAGTATTACAGGCTGTTTATATTTTATAATTTTATTAATTAAGCTTTTAGAGAAAAATTCTCCAGATCCAATTTTCCATGCAGGAACATCCAATTTTTTTAAAATTTCTGCTGCTTTTATTGAAAATGGAGAGCTTAAAAATGTAATTTTATTTTTATTACATATTTTTTTTATCTTTCTCCATTGGTTTATGCTGAATTCCATTTTTTTCCAATAATCCATCCTGTTTTTAAATCTAGATATTTTTTTTCTAAAGGGCTCATCCAATGTTGACTCTTGTTCAGAGATATGAGTTTGAAATTTAATAAATTCAACACCGGTTTTTGAGATTTTTTTAATAATACTTTCTACTTTTTTTAAGCTTCCCAGATGTGACTGGCCTACTTCAGCTATAATTAAGGTTTTTGAGTTTTCGTTTATAGTATGCTTTGCAATTTTAATCATATAAAAATTTTAATTACTTTAAGATAATAACTCTTAAGTGAAAAAATTAAATGTTAACATAGTCATATTGAATATTTAATTTAATAATAAAAAGATGTAGATATATATAGTTTTTATGAAAAGTCTAATCCGAAATTTAACAAGAAAAAAAGCAATTATTGGTGTTATAGGTTTAGGTTATGTTGGGCTACCAAGGTGTATTCAATTTTTAAAATCAAATTTTAAAGTTTATGGTTTTGACAATGATAAAACAAAGTTGTTACATTTAAATAAAAAAAAATCATACCTTTCAAATTTGCCAAGCAAGATTTTAAAAAAATATTCAAAAAATTTTATTGCTACAAATAACTTAAAGTTAATAAATAAAGTGGATATTATCATTATTTGTCTTCCAACACCTATTAAAAAAAATTTTTCTCCGGACCTAGTTATTATAAATAACGTTTTAAAAAAAATTAAAAATTATTTAAGAGAAGGTCAAGCAATATCTCTTGAGTCAACCACATATCCAGGAACAACTGAAGAGCTAATTATTCCATATTTGAAAAAATTTAATATTGGAAAGAACTTTTTCTTAATTTATTCCCCAGAAAGAGATGATCCAGGATCAAATTATGATGGAAAAAAAATACCAAAATTAGTCTCTGGTTATACGAAAGAATGCTTGTTTATTGGTGAAAAAATTTACAAAAGTATTGTAAATAAACCAATCAAGGTTTCTTCATTAAAAGTTGCTGAAATGTCAAAACTGTATGAAAATATTTTTAGATCAATTAATATTAGTTTGGTGAACGAAACTAAAATCATTTTAAAAAAATTAAAAATTGACATTTCTGAGGTTATTAACGCTGCAAAAACTAAACCATTTGGTTTTATGCCTTTTTATCCAGGGCCAGGTTATGGAGGTCATTGTATTCCAGTAGATCCATATTATTTCATATGGTTGGCAAAAAAATTTAAGATCAATTCAAAATTTATAGAGCTTTCAGGAAAAATAAATAATTCTATACCTGAGTGGATTTGCAAGCAAATTAAAATTGAACTGAAAAAAAAATCTCAAAAAATAAAAAAAAGTAAAATACTTATTTTAGGTATTGCTTATAAAAAAAATATAAATGACGATAGAGAAAGTCCTGCTTATAAACTTATAGAAATACTTCTAAGAAAGTATAATTGTACAGTTTCTTTCTATGATCCCTACATAAATAAAATTCAAATAAAAAATTCAAAAAAATTTAACAACAGAAGTATCAAATTAGAAGAAAAAAAACTTAAGTCATTTGACTTTGGTATATTGGTAACTGATCACGACTCAATTGATTATCAAAAAATAAAAAAAAATATTAAATTTATTTTTGATACAAGAAATTTAAATTTGCTACATGGAAAGAATGTGATAAAAATTTAACCTTGATTGAAGGATGCATGTGAAAGTTATAAGAGTTATACCAAGGCTAGATATAAAAAATCATAATCTTATTAAAGGTATTAATTTAGAGGGTTTAAGAGTTTTAGGAAATCCTTACGAATATGCCAAAAGATATTTTTATGATGGTTGTGATGAATTAATTTTTAATGATGCGATAGCTTCATTATATGGCATTAATTCTTTAGGAAAAATTATTAAATCATTAGCAAAAAATATTCATATACCCATTAATGCAGGTGGAGGTCTAAAAAGCATCAAAGACATTGAATTATTGTTTTCTACAGGCGCTGATAAAATTTTCATTAATTCTTCAATTTTAAAAAATAATTTAATTTTAAAAAAATCTGTTAATTATTTTGGATCTCCAAATATAACTGCACTTATAGAAGTTATAAATTACGAAAATAAATATTATACTTCTTACTTATCAGGAAGAGAATTGGCGCCGGTAAACCCTTTTGATTGGGCAAAGTCATGTGAGGATATGGGTTGTGGAGAAATTATTGTTACATCAGTAAATAATGAAGGCTTAATGCATGGGACGGATATAAAACTTTTTGAAAAAATAGCAAAAAAAATTACTATACCATTATTAGCGCATGGTGGCTTTGGAAACTATGAGCATGTTTATAATCTTATCAAGAAAGTCGATGTTAGTGCAGTAATAATATCAAGTTTATTTCATTATAATTATATTAAATTTGTTAAACATAAAAAACAAAAATTGTCAGAAATTGGAAATTATAATTATATAGAGAATATAAAAACAGAAAAGAGAAAAAATATTATTTACGAACTTAAAAAATATTTAAAAAAAAGAAAAATTGATGTCAGATTCTAAAAAAAAAATTGGTATTATAAAATTTGCATCAACTAATTTATTTAGTATTCAAAACGCTTTATCAAATATGGGAAAAGTAAAAATAATTACAAATGTAAATAAATTTAGAAATATTGATATTCTTGTTTTGCCAGGTGTTGGAACATTTAGTGGTGCAATGTCATTTTTAAGAAAAAAAAAACTTGATAAAAAAATTACAGAATATGCAAAATCAGGTAAAGCAATTATTGGTATTTGTTTAGGTATGCAAATTTTATTGGAAAAAGGCTTTGAAACAAAAAAAACAAAAGGACTTTCTTTAATAAAGGGAAATGTAATTAAATTTAAAAAAAAATCTCCAAATATTGGTTGGAGCAAAATTAAATTTTTTAAAAATAAAGTTAAAAAAAATAATAACTTTTTTTATTTTGTTCATTCAAATTATTGTAATGTAGATACAAGTTCATTAAAAGCTATATCAGAATTCAATGGACAAGTTTTCCCAGCAATTATTCAAAAAAAAAATATTATAGGTATTCAGTTTCACCCTGAAAAAAGTGGATTTGAAGGAGTAAAATTACTTAAAAAAATAGTAAAAAAATTATGATAAAAAAAAAAATTTCTTCTACACCTCTTTTTGGATTACCACGAAAAGTTATTTTTTGTAAAAAAACCCTTGTTTCAAATCAAAGACCTAATTCAGAAATAGAGTTTAAGCATAATATTAAAACTAAAAAGAAGACAATGTTTATATCTAAAAGTGGATTATCTGATGCGTGGATTTACTCTAGAAAAAAAAAAACACATTGATTGGGAAAATAGAGAGTTTCAACTTTTAAAACTTTTAGAAAAGCATAGAGGTAAATATGGAAAATATGATTGTATAGTTCCAGGAAGTGGAGGAAAAGATAGTGCTTATGCTGCACATATTTTAAAATTCAAATATGGAATGTCGCCATTAACTGTTACATGGTCACCAGTATTATATACGACTTATGGATACGAAAATTTTAAAAATTGGGTCAAATCAGGAAATTTTGGGAATGTTGCAGGTAGTGGAGACAAAAAAACTACAAAGTTTTTAATGCGTGCATCTACATTGAATTTAATGCATCCATTTCAATCTTTTATACTGGTTCAAAAAATTTTTCCACTTAAAGTAGCTGCAAAATATGGAATTCCACTTATTTTTTATGGAGATAATACAGCTGAAAGGGGTAACCCAATTTCAGAAAATAGTACCTCTATAAGAAAAAAATATTATCATTCAATAGACAATCTTAATAAAATCTATTTAGGAGGAATAAATTATAAAGATCTGATCAACAAACATAAAATTGATCCTAAATTACTTGAGCCCTTTGTACCAATACATATTGACAAGTTAGATGAAATAAATCTCGAGGTAAGGCACTTAAGCTATTATTTGAAATGGATACCTCAAGAAACATACTATTACGCTGTGAAAAATTGTGGATTTAAACCTCGACCTTTTAGAACAGATGGCACTTATACAAAATATGCTGGTATTGACGATAAGGTTGAATGTGTAAATTTTTATACAATTTATGTAAAATTTGGAATTGGAAGAGCAACTTATGATGTATCACAAGACTTAAGAAATGATCACATAAGCATAGATGAAGCTAAATTATTAATAAAAAAATATGATGGTGAGTTTCCAAAAAGGTATTTTAATGATGTAATGAATTATTTAGATATTGAGCCTAATTATTTTTTAAAACATCTTAATAAGTTTAGGTCTCCACACTTATGGAAAAAAGTTGGAAATAAATGGAAATTGAAACATACGGCATATTAATGTATATTAAAAATAAAATCATCTTGTGATCTTAATTAAACATTTTAAAAACAGTTTCCATGTAGCAAAATCTCTTTCTAATAATAATTTGTTTGAATTAATAAGAATATTTATTGTAAGATTTTTTTATTCAATTGATAAAATTAGAAATTTTCAAAAAACAATTTTTAATAATCAAATCATTGAACATAATGATTTATTTAAATTTAAATTAAATTTAAACGAAACTTTAGAAAATTTAGAAAATTATGGATTTTATGACAAAGTTGAAATAAATGACTCGACAATTGATTTAATAAAAAAACAAATAAATAATGATAGTTTCATTACCAAAATAAAGCTAGATAAATTCAAATATTTTAAAAATCCAACATTTGAAAGTTTAGACGATATTTCAAAATTTACTAACGAAGAGAAGGTAAAGCATCTAGTTTTAGAATATAAAGAAAATAAAAATAAAAATATTTTTACTCAGTTAGCTAATTCGGATTATTTCAGAAGTGTTGCCAAATATTATCTCAATACAGATCAAATTTTTTGCAATATATCAATATTTATATCAAATCCACATTCATACTCAGAGCAAGAAAAAAAAAAATTTTGCTCAATATTTTCACTACGATTGTGATTATAAAAAGTTTTTTAAAGTCTTTATTTATTTAAACGATGTTGATGAAGAAACAGGTCCACATACTTTTTTAAAGTATTCCCACAAAGAAAAAAAATTTTCACATATATTGGCTGAACGCTTAAGCGATGAAACAATAGAAAAATTTTATAAAAAAGAAAATGTTGTTAAATTTATTAAAAAGAAAGGGTCTGTTATAATTGAGGATACCTTTGGTTTACATAAAGGTGAAACACCTTCAAAAAACCAAAGGCTAATGCTCATTTATGAATATGGAAACTGCAAACCTATTTATTTAGATGGTGATAAATATTTTTTTAAAGTTTAATTTTTATTCAGGAAAAAAGGTTCCTTAAGAAGTGATAAATCAAACTTTTTACTATTTAAGTTAATCTTTTTTGAAAAATAATCTTGAATGATATTTTCTGTAAAATCTTTTCTTTTTGAAAACCTTATTTCTTTGTCTTTATTTTGGCTTAGGGGTTTAATTTTAAGTATAGTTTTATTTTCTATTTTATCTTTTAAAGAGTAAAAAGCAGCTTTGACACTTGACATTGTATATTCAAATGGATCGGTTTTAATTTTTGATAATGCATGATAGATCATTGGTCCATCATCTAAACCTTTGGATAACAAATGTATAGTTGCACCAACTAAATGTGGATTATTATCATACAAAGCCCAAAAATTACAGTCAGTGCCTCTATAATAAGGTGAAATGCCCATATGAATATTAATAGCTTTATTTTTTACAAGAAAATCTGCTAATGGTCCTTTTATAAAACTACCGCCAAAAACAATATATAAATCACTTTTTAAAAAATCAGATAGCATCGATAAGGAGCACTTATTAATATCTCCAGAGAGCAGTGGAATAATTTTAACATTTTTATTTGTGTTGATATAACAGTTGCCAAATAGTTTGATTTGAGCTTTATTTACTTTTTTAAAATATTCCTTCATTAATTCTGTTGACGGATAACGATCAGGTACTAGTCCAGTAAATATTGTACTAGATTCTTGTATAACATATAAATCACTACAAATATTAGATAATAAATTAATTAAATAATTGTGCCTATTTTTATTTGAGGTAAATAAAGTAATTTTCATTAATTCATTCTTTTTATAATTGCAGAATGATTTTCTCGAGCTATTTCTAGGTTAGAGTTATTAATATATTTCATTCCTTTTTCGGGTTCTAATTTCATAATTTGTTTAAAACCAAGCTCAATACCTAAATTTGTCAATATTTCTAATGTCTCCTGATTATAACTTCCATTAGGATGAGACATCCACTTAATTTCATTTTTAGGTTTATTTAAAACTTTAGAAATTATTGATATGCTTTTTTTATACTCTTCATTTTGCTCTGAGTAATTTAATTTTTCAAACAAAGTTGGATGATTGTGAGAATGTAAACCAATTAGATGACCTAAATTATCCAAATTAATTATATCTTTTTTACTAAAAAAAAGTTTATTATATAATTCTTTGGGTTTGAAATCTTTTTCATCCATCATTAAAAACATTATACTTTCATACTTTTTCTTACCAAGCAGTATATCTCTTACAAATCTAAATTTAATATCTTCAATTGTATAATGTGGTGATTTTTTTTTTTTATAATTTATTTCAGAATTAGATTTTTGAAAAAAATTATTTAAATCCATATTTAATTTCTGATAGAAACTTTGATAGAAATCATTAACATTTTTAAAATAATTCATTCTAAAGTGACGAAAAATTTCTAAATTATCAGGTTTTTCTTCAAATAAAGACGTATAAACAAAAAAGAAACTTTTAATTTTTAAATCTTCAAGGACTGGAAGGGCAATATCAATCTGACATTTAATAGCATCATCAAATGTTAAGCAAACTTCTTTTTCTGTGAGCTTATCTTCCTTGAATTTTTCAAAAAAAATATCTGCACTCAAAATATTTTTTTTACCTATAAAATTTATTAATTTATAGAAATCATCTTTAGATATAGATCCCTGTCCTCTAGAATGTAATTTATCATCATGGAAATGATGAAACATTATTCCATGGAAAAAATTATTTGAGTTATTAAAATACATAATTCTATTATTTAAATTCAAGCCAATATTGATTATTTAATAATTTTAAGGCATTTGTAAAATATCTTTTATTGTTTACTTTAATTGTCCAAGCTCTTAACAAATCTTTATTTCTTTTTTTAATGTCTAAATTTATGACAAATTTATGTACGGATAATTTTCTATTTTTTAAAAATTTTCTTAAATAATTTATACTCCAAATATTCCAACCTGATTGTAAAAATCTATTTTTTGAATTTAGATCCTCATATTTATTATAAACATTATAATTATACTGGTTAAGCTTGTCGAAAATAAATATAATAGTTTTTGGTTTTGATAATTTTTTAATATTTCTAAAAAAAGTATTTAATTGATCAAATATACAAATTACACCAGCACAAATTATAATATCAAATTTATTATTAGTTTTAATTTTTTTGTTAATATCAACTCTTTTAAAATATACATCGGGCAGTTTTTTTTGAGCTTTTTTTAATAAATCATTTCTTATATCGAATCCATTAAACTCAACTTTATTATTTAAATTTTTTTTTAAATAATAAATAAGTTCACCATTTGCACATCCTATATCTAATATTTTTATTTTATTAGATTTGAATTTTTTCTTTTTTAAAATTTTAAGTAGCATTTTGCTAGACTCTTTGGGTTTCGTGTACCTATTTGATTCTAGATATAGCTTGTCGTGCAAACGTTTTATTTTCATTATTTTAATAAAAATTTTATTTTATATTATTAATATTTTTGTTATGGAATATAAATTTATTACCTTTGAACTTATAATACAAAAATTTAGATAATTTAAAAATACCTGTAAATTTCATTATTAATTTTAAAAAAGAGGAAATTTCCTTTTTACTAAAGTTTTTTAATTTTATATATTTAATTCTAAAATAATTATCATATTTTTTAATTTCATTTAATACATCTTCAAACTCATTGGTTATAATGTGTTCATTATTGTTATTATCAATTTTCCATATTGATCTTATTATTTCATCCCCACATAACATCTTAAAATTATTTTTTTTCATAAAATTAATTAAAGTTTTAAGTGTAAAATGTTGAGTGTGACCTATATGCAAAGAAAGTGAAAAATCTCCATCATCCCATCTATCAATGTGTTTTATACCAGGTACCTCTATATATAATATTCCATCTTTGCTTAACAGTTCTTTAATCCTTTTTAATTCTTTCTTCGGATCATTTAAATGTTCAAATACATGGCAATAGTTTATAAAATCAAATTTTTGGTTATCAAAAATTTTATCATGAATATTTGTATTTAATATTTTTAAATTTTCCGATTTTTCTACATTCGAAGTATATTTTTTATTTTCATCACAACCTGTTGAACTCTCAAAAAACTTCGAAAAAATATATGATGTTGCTCCACTTCCACAACCAACATCTAATGATTTAGATTTTTTATTGTATAAATTATTTTTTGTTAAATAATTTATGATTTCTATTCCTCTATGTTTCTCTGACTCATAAAATTCTTTTGTTGGAGTTGTAAATTTTTTATAAATTTGCCTAAAATAACTTTGATAAAAAGTCTTAATTATCTCATCATTAAGCAAAGGGTTTGTAAATAAATACCCACAGTCACGGCATAGTTTTGTATAAATATCCAAATTCCATCTATCTTTTTTTGAGATATCTAAAAAATTTCTTCCATCACAAATGTTACAATTTGCAACTTTATTATATGATTCATCATTAATTAAATTTGTAAATTCATTAATATATTTTTTTTGCTCACTATCTATCTTATTAACGTTTTGATTTTTCAATTTAAATTGCATAGTTTATTATAATTTTTTGAATAAGTTTTTAATTAAACCTATTTATCAATTTTTCAAGTAAAAAGTAATATAAAGTTTAAATATATTTTTATATAATATTACAATACAGATGAAGCTTTCAACATATAAAACAAATTTTTTTGAAGGAAATTTAATAATATATTTACTATTATTTTTCTCTCCACTAATTAATTTTGTCAGTAATAATTTATTTTTCTTTGAAGTTCAGTATTTTAAATTTTTAATTTTCATATTTTTAGTTTTATTTACTTTTGTTTGTTTAATATTATTTTTTTTTGGTAAAACAAAAATAATTAACGAAAAACTTATCTGTTTCTTTTTTTTTATTTGGTTCTTTCAATTCTATTATAGGGATATTTACAACTATTTCGATTTGAGTTTTAATACCGGTACACTTCAAAAATATTTGATTATTTTATTCTTAATTTTTATTTCAATCGTATTCAGTTATTATTTTAAATTTAAAAAATTTAAACAATTTATAATTATTTCATTAATTTTAATTATATCTTTTACATTGTTAAATAATCAAGCTTTCAATAAAAAACCTGATTGGATTTATAATCAAAATTTAAAACTTTTTTCAAATGGAGACCTTGAAATGAAAAAATTGGATCAAAATATATATTATTTTTTAATGGATGAAATGACTTCAACAGAAGTATATTTTGATTTAGGTCTTGATATTGAAAAGGAATTAAATGAATTAAAATCTTTTGGATATAAAATTTTCAAAAATTCTTTTTCAAATTATAATGGCTCTGCAACTTCAATAGGGTCTCTTTTAAATATTGACTATTATCCAGTCAAAACAAATATAAAAGAAGAATTTTTTTATCCATATAATCTTTACAATAAAAATGAACCTTTGCTGCTTAAAATTATAAATTCTGAAAGCTATAATTTTTGGTATTTAGATAATCAATATATGAAATGTAAATCTCTAAATTCTATAAATTGTATAAAAGATGATTATGGAAATATATTTCTGAATTTCTTATTCGATGAGGCAATAAATATTTTTTTTAGTAAAAGTTTTATCAATAAATTTTTATATAAATATAAGTTTGTTGTAATGAAAAGTATATTTAAAAAAACTGAAATTGATTATTTTATTGATTTTTTAAATAATAATAATCAAGTAATCGCAAGAAATAATAATTTCTTTTTTATTCATCAGATGAATCCACATTACCCATTTAGAGATAAAGAATGTGAAATTCTTCAAAATCCTTATCAATTAAATTTTGAAAATTATTTATCATCTAGTGAATGTGCAATTAATAAAATTACACAGATTATAAATTTTTTGGAAAAGGTTGACAAGAATGCAATAGTAATTTTTCAAGGGGATAGTGGATTCTCTAAATTTAAAGAAAAGTCAGAAACAATTCCATTAACGTATGAAGTATTTAATTTAGCTAAATTCCCAAAAAATTGCAGTATTAATGAAGACTATACTATTTCATCTATTGAGTTATTGGGTTCAATTATTGGGTGTTCATTCGGAAAAAAATATACTAATCCTAATATAAAAAAATATTTTACAAAAAGTAGAATTAAAAAAATTGGAACTGTTCTAGATGAAGTTAATTAATATAAAATTTATTTTATTTTTTCTAATTTTTTTTAATTTTTCTAACAATGCATATGCATATTTAGACCCAGGCACAGGGTCCTTTATATTGCAGGCATTAGCTGTAATATTAGCAAGCATAATTGCTTTCTTTACGTCTTTTATTTACAAATTAAAGTTATTTTTTAACAAAATAAAAAACTTTTTTAAAAAGAAAAAAACTAAATAATTAATTCATTTATATCTGATGATAAATAATAAATTTCTTTATTTTCAGAACGTAATTTATTTATCGAAGGTATAAAATAATATCTACAATGTTTCTTTTCTGAATAAAATAGAAATTTAGTTTTGCCTCTTGAAGAAAGATAGTATATAGAAAATAATAGTATATTAATTAAATCTAAAAATAACATTAACAAAATAATAAATGAAAAGTATACTAGAACAAGAGAGAGATAGAAAATTATATCATATTAAACCAAATAAATTTTCAGTTCATCGATCAAGTCTTCTGATTCCAAGAATAAAAAATTTTAAAACTCAAATTTCATTTCTTAATCATTTCTTACTTAAAAGAAATAATAAAGATGTTAGTATAAAAATTAGTGCATATAATAATTTTGGAAGATGTATAGACACTTATTTTGAAGAGCTTAAAGAAAAAAAAGTATATTCATATTTTCTTGAAAATATTTTCCAAAATAAAGAAAGTGTTTCTTATCAAGCAGAATTTTATTCAGGCAAAAATTTGTTCATCCCATTTCCTGCAGTTATAGTAAGTCATTTTTCGGAAAATTGTTATAATATGGTCCATAGTTACAACAGAATTTTAAATGATAAGGAAGAAGATTTTAAAATTAATTCTGAACATACTAGTGAAGGAGCAATAGAAAGTTATTTTAAAGGGAATATTGAAAGTGGCTTCATTTTACACGCTGGGCAAAAAAAAATAAATCAAAATATCGAATTATTAATTTACCAAAAGAGAAAACGGATTAGAAAAAAAATTAAGGTTAATTTAAACCCTTTTAATACAAAATTAATATCATTAAAAAGTTATATTAAAAAAAGTTTCAAAGGAATATCCAACAATCAAATTGTGTTTGTTAATGTGCCAAAACAAGAGTTTTTTTATGGAAGATTACTTGCTGGGCTTTACTCAATTAAATCAAAAAATCTTAGTATGAATCATTCTTATTATAACTCCAGTAATACAAAAGAGTACTTAAGTAATAATATTTCTTCAAGAATATACCCTTTTTTTAAAAAATTTGAAAATAAGCTTCTTTTTTACCCTTTAAATTCAAAATCTAATCTTGAAATCATTTTAAAGTTTCCGAATAACAAAGAGGTATATTGTGGAACAATAAAATCTCCAGGTTCAAAAGCTTTAGAAATAAACGTTAATGAAATATTAAAAAAAAATAATTTTAATTATGAGATGTATGAATTAATTGCCAAAAGCCGTAACGGCAAAATACCTTCTAGGGTTAACCATCAATTTGTAGTAGGATCTATCAAAAGTAAAATTAAAGCTTCAATAAATAATAATTTAGTTAATAAATTTGTTTATAACAATATCTCAAACAAAAAAGGTTTTTGTTGGGGGCCAATTTTGCTAAGCAAAAATTATAAAACTAATTTAGCAATATATAATTACTACCTAACCTGCAAAAAAAATCCATGTTCTCTGAAAATTTATTCAAATGAGAAATTAATTTTTAAAAAAAAAATGTATATGAATAAAGAAAAGCCCTTAATTTTAGATGATACATACTTGGAAAAACTTAGAAATTCAAAACGATTAGATGAAATTTGCTGGTATACTTTAGAGAGCGCCAATAATAATGTAAATGCAATCTCTTTTCATATTAATAAAAGAAGTAATAATGCAAGTGGAGAGCATTCGTTTTAAAATATTTTAAATGAATTTCTTTTTTACTAGTAAACAATTTATCATAATTATTTTTCAATCTGTAATAAATTTCGTTTTTGGTATTATTATAATATTTAATAGAAGATCAAATAAAATAATAAGCTTATTAAAAAATATTAAATATGAAAATTTTAATAAAAGTTCAAAAAGGAGCAAAAATAACAACTCAGTTATTTTTGAAATGTTTAACATAAACGAAAATATTATCTCATTTTATCTATGGAGTTTAGTTTTTAAAAAAAAAGTTGATAACTGTTTCGTTTATCCTTTAAAAATTAATTCAAAATTTTATAATCCAATTGCTTATTTAATATATAAAAAATTAGGTTTTAAAATATTAGATTGGAAACTTAATTTTAAACAAAAAAAAGAAGTCCAAAAAAATATTAAACAAATTAATTTCAAAAAATTAACAAAAAAAAAATTTTTTAAATTTAAAATTTAGAGGAATTAAGGTTGGAGATTTAATTTATGATCATCACTTAAGGTATAAGTTTCTACCAACAAGTGAAATAGACTCTTTTGAACTAATCAAAACACTTCAAAAGGGTATTGAGATTGTAATTTTTTGGGATGATTATTTTAAAAATAATAAGGTTTCAAGTATATGCTACAGTCATTCTTGTTACCTTCTTGGGATACCTGGAAGGGTTGCTATTAAACATAATATAGACTCTTTATGTATATCTGGAAATTCTGTTTTTAGGTTTAATAAAAAAAATTGTTATTTAGGTGATCAATTTCAAGAATCACAAATTTTACTAAAAAAATTTTATAAACAATTAGGGAAAAACCAGAGTAAAAAACTAAAATTAAAATATAAAAAAAATTTCTATGAACTTATGTCAGGTAAAAATAAAAATATGATTTATACTGTTGCACATTCCCAAAAAAATACTTTCAAAAAGATTAAAAAAAATAGGCTCAAATTTGATAAAACAAAATTTAATATTTTAGTTTCAGCACATGATTTTTATGAAGGACCTAATACTTGGGGAAAATTTATCTTTCCAGACTTTTATGAATGGTTAAATTTTTTAAGCGATTATATTAAAAATGATAAAAAAATAAATAGACATTGGTTTATTAAACCTCATCCAGATGGTTCAGATGACCAAATTAAAACATTAAATGATTTATTTAAAGATATTAAAAATGTCACAATTTTACCGAAAAAAATTACTCATAGCGAGTTAATCGGTATCGATATAAATTTTGCACTTACTGCAAGAGGTTCCGTTACATATCAATATACATATTTCGGAATAAATACTTTGATATGTTCAAATATTGGCCTATATAAAGATTTTAAATTTGTGATTAAATCAAATAGTAAAGAAGATTATATAAAAAAATTAAACACTATGGAAAAAATTTCTATAAAAAAACCAAATATGAAAGACGCGATTAATTTTTTCTTAATGTTAAATATATTTATTTGGGGTCGGGACAAAGAATTTATATTCCCTGATATTAGTCGTTATCTAAAAAAAGACGCTATATATTTTAATCAAGCAAAAGCAGACATTTATAGAATTGAATTTTTTAAATATATAAAAAAACATTTAACTGAAAATCAACTAAGAAAAATTTTTTTAATAATAGAAAAATTTTTAAGAGATAAAGACCAGCCAGTTTTAGACGCAATTTCTACAGTAAAGAATAACCACCGTCTATAATAATATTTTGACCAGTAATCATTTTTGACTTATCTGAAGCTAAAAAATTTATTGTTCCAATAATATCCTCTTTTTTACACATTCTTCTAAGTGGTATTTTTTTTTCATATCTTTTTATAAATTTTAATGGTTGATTATTTTTAATTCCTATTGATGAAATCATATTTACACGAATTTTCGGTGACAAGTGAACAGCTAACCATTTCGTGAGTAATTGTAGACCTCCTTTTGAGGCGGCATATGCCGCAGGACTGGACATTTTTAAACCTTTATATAGTCCAGGATCTGGTGACAAAATTGAATAAATTGATCCAAGATTAATAATATTACCATTACTATTTGATAAATTTCTATGTAAGATTTTTGATAAATGAAATATTGAATTCAAATTCACTTCAAATGCATTTTTCCAATTTTTTAAGTCTTGATTCTCAAAGCTTGTAATCCAATTTTTATCTTTTATTGATCCTGTATATCCTGCACAATTAATTATAATATCTATCTTTTTATGTTTATTTTTAATTTTTTGAAAAACTATTTCTCTTTCCTTTTCTTTTGTAAAATCACATGTGTAGAAGAATGAATTATCTACTTTTTGTGATTTTTTTTTATTATCGACAAGTATTAAAGTAGCTTTTTTTTTATTAAAATTTTTCGTTATCTCCTTACCAAGTAAACCAAAAGCTCCAGTAACTAAAATTATTTTATTTTTAAATTCCTCTGTTTTCATAAATATATTTCACTATTTTTAAGTCTGATGGATCATCAATATCTAAACTTCTAAATTTATCAATCATTATAAAAGAAGTATTATTGTTAATTAATTTAGTAAGGTTTTTTGAATATTTAAAAGCAATTACATGTCCAGTTGCACAGTAAGCTTTTAAATGTGTTTGCCTTGGTAAAAGTGTTTGTTTATTTTTTAAAAAAAACTGCATTTTATTTTTGTTTTTTTTCCAGGTTCTAAATGGGTGCGTCCAGGTTTCACAGAAACTACAAACTGATTTTTCATTTTTTTTATCAATAATTTTTTTTGCATTTAAAACATCTTGTTTGTTCCTTAAGGGACTTGTTGGTTCAAATAAAAATATTATATCATCCTGATTAAAATCAAATTTTTTTGATAGATATTTTATCGTATCAACAGTCTGAGATAACTTTCCACTATATCTCTTAGGCCTTTTATCTTTAAAAAGTTTTTTATTTTTAACATTGTTAAGTATTTTTTTTGAATCAGAAGATAAAATAACTTTATTAAAAAATTTGAAGCTTAAAGCAAAATTTGAAGCTAAAGATACTAAAGTTTTACCTGCAATAATTTTTAAATTTTTATTTTTAATACCTGTGCTCCCACCCCTTGCAGGAATTATTGCATAATATTTTTTTTTATAGGTCATTAAATTTTTTTTTAAGAATTTCTTTTTTAAAATTAAATTTCCTTAATATGTTATATATTTTTTTGGAAGCTCCACTTTTTCCATATTTATTTTCAATCCTCTTTTTTCTAATTTTTAAATTATTTTTTAGAATATATTTTAATTTAACATCTAAGGAATTAAAATTTATTTTTGAATTAGTTATATTTTTAGAAATTGGTCTTCCAAATTGTCTATCCCCTATATTTAATACTGGTAGGTTAAAGTAAGGTGCTTCGGTGAAACCAGATGATGAATTGCCCAACATTAAATCACAATACTTTAACAAAGATAAGTATATTCGATCTCCTAATGAATGATAAAAATTTACATTTTTATATTTTTTAGATACTTTTTTAAATTCATTAATTATGTATTCATAACCAGAATCAAAGTTTGGATATGTTATTATAAAATTTATACTTTTATACTTCTTTATAATTTTACAAATAATATCAGTCATTTTTTTTGTGTTACTATTTTTTAATGTATCTGGGTGTAATGTAATGAGAACATTTTTTTTATTAAGATAAAATTTAATTTTTTTTTTTAATTGAGATTTGCTAAATGTTTTTATTTTTTTTATTTTATCTACACCAAGCCCACCCACGACATACACTGTTTTTTTATTTTCTCCAAGTTGCAAAACTCTTTTTTGAAATTCTTTATTAGCAACAAAATGAACATGGCTCATTTTTGAAATACAATGTCTTAATTGATCATCAAGGCTTCCACTTGTCTTTTCACCACCATGAATATGGACTATAGGAACATTTAAAAACTGTATAAAACTGCATAACGAAAATATTTCAAACCTATCACCAAGAACTATGAAACATGTTGGTTTTATTTCTAAATAAAATTTATAAATTTCTTGCGAAAGCTTTTTTTGATTTAAATAAATTAATTTTTTAGAATCTGAATTTAAATTAATAGGAATTTTTTTAATATGAACATTTTTTTTTGATATATTATTTATAGTTGTGCCAAATTTTTTGCTTAAATGTGACCCAGTTACAATTAAGAAAGTTTTAAAGGATTTGTCTTCACGAAATAAATTTATTATATTTTCTAATAGACCATACTCCGCTCTTGAACCAGTAATAAAGCATACATTTTTTTTATTTAATAAACTCATTTTTTCTATAATTTTTTTTAGATTTTTTACCCAACAAGCTAAAAATTTTTTGAGGTTCCAACCCCTTTCCAGGTCTTTTAATTGCTAGGTTTTCAAGAGTAAATTTTTGGCCTTTACTAATTCTTAAATTTGCTACAATTGAACGTCTGGCAACTGCTCTATTTTTTTTTTCACTGTTTGTAATGATTTTATTTTTTGAGCCTAAAATTTGTTCAACTTTTCTAATTTTTTGAACCATCTTTTTAAATTCTTGTGGTTCCATACTCGCCATGTGGTCAGGACCTTTCATTTTACGATTTAAAGTAAAGTGCTTTTCAATAAACTTTGCACCCAGGCTTACAGCAGATAAAGCAACTATATCTCCAAGAGTATGATCTGAATAACCAAAATTTTCTATTTTAAGTTTTTTTGACATTTCTACCATTGAATTTAAATTAACATCCTCATATGGAGTGGGGTATTCTGTATTACAATGAAGGACTACTAAATTTTTTTTTTTAATATTATTTTTAAGAATAAATTTAACAGTTTTTTTCACTTCTGAAAAATTAGACATTCCTGTTGATAAAATAATTTTATTTGCACTTTTGCATATATCTCTAATAAGTGGAAGATTATTTAGTTCACCCGATGCGATTTTATGATAATCCATATTAAATTTTTCTATAAATTTAACACTCTTACTATCAAAACATGTTGTCAGAAATTTAATTTTTTGTTTTACTGCATACTTTTTCAGAATTTCAAAACTTTTAAAATCTAATTGAAGTTTCTTAAGCATTTCAAACTGGTTTTCATTTTTTTTGGAATTTTTTTTTTGATAGTTTGCTTTTTCAGCACTATCAATAATAATTTCTTCGGTGATGAAAGTTTGGAATTTAACATAATCAGCACCTGATTTTTTAGCCTCTTTTATTAATTTTTTTGCCATTTTTAAGGATCCGTTATGGTTAGGTCCTATTTCTGCAATAATTGTTGTTTTTTTATTCATAAAATTTTTTCTGCAATATACCTTAATGCACTTCCTTTTTTTATCTTAATTTTTTTTTTACTAATTTTATAATTAGGAAAATTATCTTTTATAAAAAACTCAGGTTCATTAAATCCAAATTTAGCTCTAATAGAGGTTGTTCCTGAAAATCTAGAATTAAATTCAAATGGCACGGGCCCTTTTTTTGTATTTATTAATTGGACATTAAAAGATCCTAGATTATTTATCTTTTTTGAAATTGAGTATATTAATTTTTTAACATTATTATCAAAGTTGTTTACATCTATAATCCATGATGTACCGAATTTTAAAATTCTTCTCGCTATAAAGGGTCCTAATATTTTTTTGTTTTTTAAAGTATAAAAACTACAAGTAAATTCTTCTTTTTTTTTAAAGCTATGTTTAGAAAAAGGTACTAGTTTTTCTTGTACTAGAGGATATTTAATAGATTTTATATAAGTTTTAAATTCATTTGAATTATTTACTATATAAACATTTCTAGAAGATGTTCCAAATCGATTTTTTAATATAAATGGTACTCTGACCTTTTTTTTTTATTAAATTAAAATTGGATTTCTTATTAATTTTGAATGTTTTTGGGAAAGGTAAATTATTTTCTTTTAAAAATTTAAAAGTTTTAAATTTATCATCAGATAATTTTACGGTTTTTAAATCAGCCACACATATTTTAAGAGTTCTAGATTTTTCAAAAAAATTCTTATTTTTTGAAAAATAGTTAATTTCAAATTCGGATCCTATAAACAATATATTTATTTTATTTTTTATAAGAATATTTTTAATTAATTTTCTGGAATTTTTACTCTCAACTTTAGGAATTTTAATATATTTTAATTTATATATTGGATATGGATTAATGCTACTAATATCAGCCAAAAATATATTCATTTTAATTTTCGATATAAGCAGTGATCGAACTATACTTTGTCCAACACCGCTACCCGCACCTGTCACTAGTACATTTAATTTTTTCATTTGTATTTTATTTTAGAAAAATTTTTAATAAATTTATGTTCATGAGCATTAGATCCAAATGAAATCAAACAATTATTTTTAATACACAAATAAATTAATTTTTTAAAAATTTTTTTATGATAGTGTGAATTTATTTCGAAAATTTTGTTATTTTTCTTTGATTCTTTAATAACTTTTTCGAAGTAAGTTAATTTAGGCATAATTTTAAAACGCTTTATTGACATACCAAACGGATGACCAAGTATATCTACAGAGGGGTTTTTACATGCTGAAATTAAAAGCTTAAATTCTTTTTCAACAGCATTTTTTTTATTTTCGACAATAAATTTTTTATTTTTTTTTATTTGTTTTTCACCTGGAAATCTATGAACACTTGCCATTATTAAATCACATAATTTTTGATTCTTTTTTGAAATATCTAAGTCACCTTTGTAATTTTTAATTTTAACTTCAGTACCGACATAAGGTATACAAGATTTCGTATTTAATTCTTTTACTTCATCATGAAATTTTTTAAACCAAGCTCCAGAAGTTTTTCTTGAATGCTCGCTAAATAAAATATGTTTAAGTCCTATTGACTTTGATTTCTCATGCATTTTTTTTGCTGTGTTTTTACCATCTGTCCAATTTGTGTGCATATGAAAATCAATAGCTGGCATTTCTTTATTATTTTTTAATTCATTAAAAATTTTTCTAAAAAATTTAAGTTTATTTTTCATATATTTTTTTTAGTTTAATCATATTTTTAATTATGTGAATTGTTTCAATTTGATGATTATTATATTTTTCTTTACAAAAATTTATAAAATATTTTATAGTTTTTTTAAACATATTAAAATTATCTTTAAATATTATTTTTTTTAAAAATTTATTTTTAGAATAAAATTCTGCGTAATGATTTTTATTTTTATTTGATAATGATAAATATATTTTTCCCCTATTTGTATTAATAAATATAATATTATTAACATGTTTATATTTATAAATTTTTTTAAATCCTAAAATATACGCAAGCTCCAACATATGAATTGCATACTTATCAAAATCATTGACTGTATATAATTTTATAGTATCAAACTTTAATTTCCTTATTTTTGGTAATTCTTTTGTAAATCTAAATGATGAACATGACATAACTATTTTATTTTTAAGATATTTTGAAAAAAAAATAAGTTCTTTTTTTGACAAAGTTAAAGGTTTATCGATAAATGTTTTTATTTTTTTTTTTAAAAAAAAATTTGATATTTTAATATGAGATTTCCAATCATCTCTTGCTATAATCACACAATCTACTTTTCCAAGCATTTCTCTATAATTTTTTAATGGTTCTTTGATATAGCAAGCCCTAGAAATCTTTTTTGATAGATTGTAATTTTGACACCAAATTGATGTAACTTTTGCATCTCTTATATTAAAATTTTTTTTTTTTTCTTTTTCTAAATAATCAAAAATTATAGGCCATTTAAGTAGTTTAAATAATTTTTTATTATATCCATTTATAATAGCTGGATAAGAAAAAAAATGGCCATTTGATTTATTGTATCCAATAAGCCCTATCCTAAGAAAACCAGATTTATTCAACGTATTTTCTCTCAAATTTGTATTTATCCTGATTATTTTTAAACCAGTTATATGTGATAGTTAAAGCAATCTTTATTTTATTATAATTATTATATTTTGGCTTCCAACCTACTAGTTTTTTAATTTTTGAATTATCGGCTAGTAAGAAATTTACCTCAGATTTTATAGGTCTAATTCTTATTTTTTGTTTTTTAATAATAGCTTTCTTTCCAGATATATTAATTAAAAGTTTAGCAATTTTGTTAATTGAAAAATTAAATCCACTTCCAATATTAATTGTCTCCCCATAAATTTTCTTATTACATTTTAAAATTTTGATAAACGCTTCGATTGTATCTTCTATAAAGTTTAAATCCCTATATGTATTTATGTTACCCAACTCTAATTTATTGCTATTTATTAGCTGATTAATGATAGTTGGAATAATAGCCCTATCTGATTGTCTTGGTCCAAATGTATTAAAAGGCCTTACAATTATCACTGGAGTATTATAACTGCAATAAAACGAATTACATAATTGATCTGCCGCAATCTTCGAAGCAGCATATGGAGATTGAGCATAATTTAAATAATTTTCTTTAATTTTATTTTTATTTTTTCCTCCATATACTTCGCTTGTAGATGTATGTATGATTTTTTTTACATTATTATTTTTTGATGCTTTTAAAATATTGAAAGTTCCTAAAACATTTGTACTTATATAACTTTCAACAGCTTTATAGGAGTATGGTATGCCAATCAAAGCTGCCAGATTTATTACTATATCTTTATTTTTTGTAATTTTATTTACTAACTCATAATCAGTAATATCACCCATTACTATTTTAATCTTTTTAAATGCTTTTTTTTCTATATATCTTAGCCATCCTAAATCATTTTTAAAATTGTATTTGACAAGTGCAGTTACACTGTAGTTATCTTCAATTAATCTTTCTACTAAATGAGATCCAATAAATCCTTCAGAACCAGTAATTAATATCTTTTTCATATTTTTTTAAATTTTCCTGTCGTAGAGCCTTTGGCCCAATCTACACCATTTAAGTTTGGAATTAATGGTATTATCTTACCTCTCCAAACGAATTTTCCATTTATTTTATTTTTAATTGAAATAAGCTTTTTAACATCTCTTATTGCTTGATCAATAGGTAAAAATTTAGCTTTAAAATGTGAGGTCATTTCTGTTTTTATTGAACCAGGACTTAACAGGTTAATATAAATATTATTATTTATATTTTCTTTGTAAGCAGTAACAGTTAAAGAATTGAGAGCAGCTTTAGTTGAACTATATAAAGAATAATTAGCATAGTTATTTAATGGAGCTCCTGATGTAATATTAACTATTCTTCCAAATTTTTTTTTTTGCATTTTTGGTATAAAGTGTTTCATAATTAAATGAGGTGAAAATACATTTAAATTATAGATGTTTTTAATCATTTTTATATTTGGTTTGTGGACAGGACATTTAACCATTTGGCCAGCATTGTTAATTACTATAAAAATATCAGAATGTTTTTTTTTTAATTTTATTAGAAAACTATTTGTTGACTCTAGATTGGATAAATCAGCTCTATAATACTCAACATTTTTATTTCTTGAAAAATTCTTTTTAAGAAGATTGTATCTTCTTGAAAAACAAATTATGTAATATTTCTTAGACAATTCTTTTGTTAACTCTAAACCAAACCCACTACTTGCACCAGATATTATGATTTTTTGCATATAATACAGAAGTTTATTATATTGTTTATAACAAAATTTCCATTAATAAAGGTATTTAATATGAAAAAAATTCCATTATTTGAACCTAACATAAGTCAATTAGAGAAAAAAATGGTTTTGTTATCATTAAAAAAAAATGAAATCTCTACACATGGAACATTTACAAATATTTTTGAAAAAAAAATTAAAAAAATTACAAGTTCAAAATATAATCTTGGTGTAAACTCAGGAAGTTCAGCTCTTTTTTTAGCATTTAAAGCAGTAGGAGTTAAAAGTGGAGATATTGTTTTAACTCAATCTTATACTTTTACAGCAACTACAAATGCTATAAAATTGAATAATGCTACCCCACTATTATTTGACATTTCATTAAATGATTTAAATTTAGATTTAGATCAATTAAATAATTTTCTGAATAAAAGTACTTTTAAAAAAAACAATTATACGTTTCATAAAAAGACTAAAAAAAAAATATCATGTATATGCTTTGTATTTACACTTGGTATTATTCCAAACTTAGAAAAAATTAAAAAGATTTCAAAAAAATTTAATTTAAAAGTAGTTTTTGATGCAGCATGTGCACTTGGTCACAAATTTAAAAAACAAAAATTAACAAATTATTGTGATATAGCAACTTATTCATTTAATGGTAATAAAAATTTTACAACTGCAGCCGGAGGCTTAATTTCTACTGAAAAAAAAAGTTATTTTGAGTTTGCAAAAAAATTTTCAAATAATGGAAAGATTTATAATGCTTATGACTATAAAATGATTGGTTTTAATCTAAAGATGACAAGTATAAATGCTGCAATAGGTTTAGCACAAATAAAAAGATACAATGAAATTCAAATGAATAAAAAAAAAATACATAACTATTATAATTCAAAATTAAAGCATATATCATTATTTAAATGTAATTACCCCTGGGGAAATTATTTTTCATGGATGAATTTTTCTATTCTTAAAAATAACAAATTAAGAAAAAAATTAATAAATGTTTTAAGAAAAAAAAATGTTTTAGTTAATAATTTCTGGTTACCAATGCACAAGCAACCAATTAAAAAAAAATTTATTTTAACAAAATTTAAAAACACGAATTTTTTACATCAACATATACTTGTACTACCCTCATCAACAAACATATCCTTAAAAAATATAACTAAAGTATCGAATATAATTAATCAAATCAAAGGTAAATGATTAAAAAAAATCTTATATTAAAAATTAATGACAAAATTTTAATAAGAGATGTGCTTAATAAAATTCAAAAGTCTTCTAGGCAAATAGTTTATTTAACAGACAATAATAAAAGATTAATTGGTTCAATAACGGATGGTGATATTAGGAGATCTTTACTTAATGGATATACTCTAGATTCAAGTATTAAAAAAATTTATTTTAAAAAAACCAACTATATTAAAAAAAAGTTGAAAAAAGACGAATTAATAAAGTTTTTCGAAAAAAAAAAAATTAATTCAGTTCCAGTAATAAAAAATAAAAAAATTAAAGAAATAATATTTCTTAATGACTTATTAAAAAAAAATAATAAAAATAAAAAAAAATATGATGTCGTTATAATGGCGGGAGGTTATGGCAAGAGATTAATGCCATTAACAAGAAAAACACCAAAATGTCTCGTAAAAATTAACAAAAAAAAAAGAATAATAGATTTCGTTATGGATAATATTAAAAAATATGATGTAAATAATATTCATTTTATTACCTATTATAAAAGTTCAAAAGTTATTAAATACGTATCAAAAAAATATGAATCGAAATTCAATCTGTTTTTTTATAAAGAAAAAAAACCACTAGGTACTGCTGGCGGTTTAAAAGTTTTATATAAAAATAAAAATCTTAGTGATAATTTTATTTTAATAAATTCTGATGTAATAAGTAAAATAGATTTAACAAGTTTGATTTCTTTTCATGTAAAAAATAAAAGTATTTTTACTTTAGTCACTAAACTAGTTCAGCAAAAATTAAGTTTTGGAACCATTAAAAATATAAAAGAAGTTTTGCAAAATATACAGGAAAAACCGACTATAAGTTATTTTGTTAATGCAGGAATTTATTTAATTTCAAAAAAACTTTTAAAGTTTATACCAAATAATAGCAAAGATTATAAAATGACAGACTTAATCTCTAAATTAAAATTAAAAAAGGTAAAGATAAAAATTTTTCATCTATATGAGGACTGGCATGATGTTGGAACCCATGAAAAATTAAATGAGTTAAGAAGAAAATTTAAGAATAAATAAAAAAATTTAGGTGAAGCAAATAACATTTATATTACCAACTAAGGATAGACCAAAAGCTTTTGAAAGCTTTATTAAAAGACACCAAA
>MDTA01097461.1_pt1 | contig 32647 bp, 35 predicted proteins | sample 811151 | NCBI WGS metagenome assembly MDTA01 (sample SAMN05326648, study PRJNA326480) | marine metagenome | isolation source: seawater | place: Indian Ocean: South | collected 2010
CTATATATCCTCACTAAAAATTTTTTTAAAAATGAAAAATTTAATTATAGTTGATAAGCCCAACACACAGAATACATTAATAAATATATTTACTTCGTAAATCGATGCTAAATACATGAGAATTAATTCAAGAAAGCGTAAAGAAATAACTGTAACCATATAAAATTGAAAGTCACGTGGGGCTGGATTAACGCTCTTAAATACATAAAGTTTTATAATAAAATACATAATCAACATCTTCAACAATTGCGTAATTATTATTGCTTGCTCTGAGGAAAAACTTAATAATTGAAATAAGTAAATGAAAGAAATAGTAAAAATATAGGCCAATAACCCTACAAAAATAAATCTACTTATTTGACCTGAATTATTAAAAAAAAATTCAAATATTAAATTAAATAGAGATTGAACATTTTTTAAAAATAAAATCATTTCTTTAATAATAAATTTTTAATTGTGAATGCGGCGCTTACGCATAGAATAAAAGAACTTACATTGAAAAGTGATCTAGCGTGTCCTGAACCAGTGATACCAAGTACAAACCCTAAAATCAGTTGTATAATTATCACAATTAAAAAAGATATTAATATATCTCTATTTATTTTGTTTAAATTAGGAATTGCCAAGAAAAGTATCGGTCCAATCACCATTATAAATCTAGATACTCGTGAGGTAAATAATTCTAGATTATAGACCGTTACACTCAACTTTTCTGTGTCAGTAATTATTTGCCAGGGATATGTAATCTCTCCTCTGACATATGATTGAAAAATAATTAGAGTTATAACAGAAAGTGAAATACTTAATGCTATTAATACCATCGCTTGATAATCTATTTGTTTATACGTATTTAATTTTAAAAGGTAATAAGTTGTTAGAATCACAGATCCAAATACGACAAACTGTTCTTTTGTTAAGGTTGCTATTAAAAATAGAGGAACTAGTAAAAATAATTTTTTATGTAATAAAATATATAGCAACAGAATAAATGAGAAGCAATACGCTGAGTCTATTAGTCCAACTTGGTGCAAATTAATCACCACAAAATTAGTTAAAAATAAAAATGATGCTATGATTGAAACTTGGTAATCTTGGAAAATGCTAAAAGAAAGTTTGTATATTAAAAAAGCTGATAGTGAAGTGAATATAGATGAAGTAATTAAAAATGCATGAGTCAGTTGGCTCCAGGTACCTAACTGTGGAGTCAATAAATAAATAACCCGTGCAATTGACGGAAATACAATTCGAGTACTTCGAAAGGAGTTATCGTATTCAATATCATTTAGATTAATTCCATTTTCCACTATCTTTGAATATACTAGTATATCACTAAGACCAGCAAATTCAGATGGATCGTATCTATTTAGCGTTGAATATCCAAGTCCCCAAGCAATAGCAAAAAACGTCAAATATAAAATTAAATCTGAATTTATAAATTTTCTATCCATCTTAAAGTTTTAAGTATACCATCTTCTATTTTAGTTTTAGCATTAAACTTTAAATCGTTAAGAGCTTTTTTGTTACTTATTTTCGTCTCAAATACCTCACCCTCCCTTTGTTTTGAAAATTGAATTTTTATATTTGGGTTATTATGTTTTAATAAATTCTTAATTATTTTTACCAGTTTTAAAATACTTGTTGTTTTACCACTCGCAAGTTGGAATGTGCCAATTTTTCTGGAATTTATTGATTTTATTATGGCTTCACAAATATCATTCACATAAATGAAGTCTCGTTTTTGTCTACCATCTCCATAGATAACTAATGGTTTTTTATTTTTTATATTCAATAAAAACTTTGAAATTACACTATTTTTTCTTTGACAACCTGGACCATAAACATTCGCAAATCTCAAACAAGTTATCAGCATTCCATAGGTATTATTGTAGGTGAATGCTAGGTTTTCAGAAAATAACTTTGATAGGCCGTAAGGTGAAATAGGTTTAGCCGGCGTGTTTTCAAAAATAGTTTTACTATAATTTCCAATAATAGCACCTCCAGTAGAAGCGACTATAATTTTTTTTATATTATTTTTTCTACAAAATTCGAACAAATAGAACGTACCCAAAATATTGTCATTAATAATTGATGATGGGTTTTTTGTTGAAGTAACAACTTCTGTTTGTGCGGCTAAATGAATTACTGTATCTATCTTATGCTTTATTTTTTTGTAAGTATTTTCTGATGAAATATCAAGTTTATAAAATTTGTTAATCTTGCTTTTTATATCTTTTTTTTTCCCAACAGACTCATTGTCTATAACAAAAATTTTTACCTTTGATTTATAAAATTTATTTATATATGAAATTAAGTTTGTGCCAATAAAACCTGCTCCACCTGTTATTAGAATATTCATTTTTTTCGCCAAAATGAGTTACATGGAATTTTGCTTTTATCAATTCTATTTAAATATTTTTCAGAAATTAGTGAAATTTCATTGATTAATGTATTGTTAAGCGAATATTTTTTTAAACCTAAATCTAATAATCCTTCATTCTCAACTTCTAGTTCATTGTCTTCCATCTCTTCTCTTGGGTTTTCTTGATAATCAATACCAGTGCCGGTTTTATTTGAAATTAGTTCTGCTAATTCTTTTACTTTAAAACATTCTGTCATTTGATTAAATATTTTTACTTTATCATTTGTGCTAGGTGGATTCTTAAGAGCTAAGCATATGCAATCCACCGTATTATTTATATTTATGAAAGCTCTAGTTTGACCCCCAGTGCCATATACCGTGAGTGGATACTTAAGTGCGGCCTGCAAAGCAAATCTATTAATTACAGTTCCAAAATCTCCATCATAGTCAAATCTATTTATCAATCTTTCATCACGCTGAGTCTCATTTGTTTGAATACCCCATACAACACCTTGGTGTAAATCCGTAATTCTAATACTGTCATTTTTATTATAATAATAAAAAGATATTTGATCTTGTGCCTTTGTCATATGATATATTGATCCTGGATCAGATGGGTATAGAATTTCTTTATTAATAGTAAATTCTCCTTCTCGATCCTGAATTCTTACATTTAAATATCCCTCTGGTATTTTATTATTAATACTACCATAACCATAAACTCCCATTGTTCCGAGATGTATTAGGTGTATGTCCCGCTCTGAATCAACAATTGCGCTTAAAATATTATTTGTACCATTAATATTATTATTAACAGTTAATCTTTTGTGAAAGGAACTTTTCATAGAATAAGGCGCAGCCCTCTGCTCAGCAAAGTGAATAATCGCGTCAGGCTTAAAGTTATTAACTATCTTTAAAAGCCTCTCATAATCAGTCGATATGTCAATTTCTTCATTTAAAATTATATTTCCAGTAACTTCTTTCCAAGCTTTTATACGCTGTGTTAGATTAAAAATAGGTGTTACCGACATTGTTCCAAGCTCATCATCAATCTTTCTTCGTAAAAAATTATCAATAATTAATACTTCATTACCTTCATTTGATAATCTGAGTGCAGTTGGCCATCCACAAAAACCATCTCCCCCACAAACAATAACTTTTTTTGACCCCATATAGTTGCAATTAATTCATCTAATTCTAAACCAAGTTCTCATTATGGTATTACTAAAACCAAAACCATATTTAATGAAATTTGGCTTTTTACTGTTTCCACTTTCTCTTTTATTAAATGTAATTGGTACTTCAATAAAATTTGCTTTTTTGCCAATTGCCTCAATCAATAATTCTGAACTATGAAATTGTTCTTGTTTAAATTTTAACTTTGACAATAAATCAACTGTGATTGATCTAAAGCCACTCGCTGAGTCGGTAATCTTTTTTTTTAGTAAGACCGTAAGAACAAAATTAAAAAAATATAGACCCAATGTTCTAATTGATTTTTTAATGTCAAGTTTTTCTTCATATCTACCCATTATTCGTGATCCACTTACAAAATTAATTTTTCCAGAGATTAATGGCTTTACTAACTTATTCATTTCTTCTGGATTGTATTGCCCATCTGCATCTAAGTGCACAAAGTACTTAAATTTTAATCTAATAGCTATTTTATATGCAATTCTATAGGCAACACATTGTCCCAAGTTAATTGGAAGCTGAAGAACACGTGCTCGGGTTCTTTTCGCGTTCTCATATGTTTTATCAGTACTTCCGTCAGAAATTACAAGTATGAAAGGCGATAACCCACATATTTTTTTTGGAATACGATTTATAATATTTTTAATATTATACATTTCATTATATGCTGGTATAGAAACAATAAGACTTTTTGATCCACTTTTATACATACCTATAAATTTGTTTGTCTCATTTACTAACATCATCTCAATAAATTGAAACCTCAATAAATTTATTTTAAGTCGATAATAAAATATTAGGGCGAGGCCCAAAAAAACAAATATATATGAAAGAACAAATAGTCTATCGTATCTCTCGTTAAAAGAGAGACTAATAAAATTTGTAAAAATATAAATAATTGATGGATATAAGGATAGTAAGATAAGAATAGCAGCAACTGAAAACCAAATAATATAATCACCAACAGTAAGGTTGCTTTTACGAAAATTTAAAATCAAAATAAATATGCTGATAACAGCAATTATGAATGAAATTATTCTAAAGCTACTAAAATCTTCAAAAATCATTTTTATTTATTAATCGAAAATTAATATTTCATATTTCTAAATTATAAAAACAATATATATAATTATACTTCAAATAAATAGATATAACTTTGACAAATCTTTATTGAAATTCATGAATACCTCTCTTTCTCACTCAAAAAAAATGCATGATCATACAGAAAAAGCAGGATCATTCTTTACGAATAACTCAATCAATGAAATAGTTACTAGATATAGTTTTTGTATATCATTTGCTAAAAATAAAAAAGTTTTAGAAATTGGACCAGGCACTGGATTTGCATCAAAGAAGATTGTTGAGTGTTCTAATTCGTACTTAGCAATAGAGTACTCATCAGAAAATTTAGAATTATTTAAGTTAAATTATCCCAATGATATTGTACTTGAAGGTGATTTTACTAAAAAAAGCAAAACTATTTCTCAAAACCACGGTAGGTTTAATTGTATAATATCTATGGCAAATATATATTATTTTAATATTCATAACTATTTAGAAAGTTGCAATAATGTTATACAAAAAAATGGATATTTAATTTTTTGTACTTCTAATAAGCTAAATAATGATTTTACAAAAGGTGAATTTACTCAGGAATATTACAATTTAGAGGAATTAAAATCATTATTAAATAAATATGGCTATGAAACTGAGTTTTTTGGCGCCTTTAAAATAAATGATCACGAGCGCAAACTAATAATAAAATACATGAAAATTTTGATAAGAAATATACTGACTAAAAATTTAATAGTTCAAATAAAAAAATTTTTCGGTTTTTTAAAAGAGTTGCCAAAAGAGATTGATCATTCAAAAATTACTCCATCAAAACTGTTTAAAATTAATTGCAACAATGAGTCTGTGCCATTTAAGATAATTTATTGCTCAGCAAAAAAAATTTAATAGTATGAAAAAATCAAAATTTTTAGATATTATTATTTTCAAATATTATATAAATAGAGAACTGTTTAAATAAGTATGAATATACCGTTTTTCCCATATAATAAAACTTTCTCACAGTACAAGGAAAAATTTAAAAATATACTTGATGAAATTATTGATAACGGTCAGTTTATTCTTGGTAGTGATTTAGAAGAATTTGAAAACAATATTGCTAATCAAGTAGGATGTAAATTTTGTCTAGGCGTTGCTAATGCAACTGACGCATTAGAAATGATGGTTGAATACAACAATTTTACCATTAAAGACGAAATTATCTTGTCAAGTCATACTATGATTGCAACTTTAAGTTCTATAATAAGGTCTGGTGCCAAACCAGTACCAGTAGATATTACATTGGACGGTTCAATATGTCCTAAAAGTATATTAGATAACATAAACAAGAATACAAAAGCAATTTTTGTGACACAACTTAATGGTCATACATGTAATATGGATGAGATTATTGAAATTTGTAATGCTAACAACATTATTTTGTTAGAGGACTCTGCTCAAGCATTGGGATCTAAGTACAAAAATAAATCAGCTGGTACCTTTGGTATTGCTGGATGTTTGAGTTTTTATCCAGCTAAAATACTAGGTGGTCCTGGTGATGGAGGGGCGATAATAACCAACAATGAACGCTTTTATAATTGGGCAAAAAATCACAGAGATCATGGGCGGAATAAAAACAATGAAATTCAAAGTATAGGAAGAAATTCAAGATTAGACAATTTAATGGCTGCTTTCCTTAATGTTCAATTAAAAGATTTTGAAAAAATTATTTACAGGAGAAGAAAAGTTGCTGAAATTTATTATAACGGGTTAAAGCATCTTGATACTTTAAAGCTTCCAAAAATGTATCATCTGGATACTTGTACTGAATATGAAGATACATTTCAAAATTACGAGATTTTGGCCGAAAATAGAGATGGATTAAGAGATTTTTTAAATCAAAATCATGTAGGTACACTCATACAATGGGGAGGCATAACAATTAATATGATTGGAGATTATTTTAAAAATTCAAAGTCTAATTTTTCGGTGACAAAAGAATACTATGATAAGTGTATAATGCTTCCAATGAATACAATAATATCTGATAGTGATATAAGAAAAGTAATAAATCTTATTTGCAAATTTTACCAATAAAACATGAAGAATAACATTAAAGAACTGCAATTTATCTCTCGAAAGTATATTCTTGACTCTATTTATAATGCTCAATCCTCTCATGTTGGATCCGCTCTATCTTGTATAGATATTTTAATCGCTAATTTACTATTCTTAAAAGAAAAAAATAAAGTTACTAGTTTAGAAACTTTAGAAAAAATAATTTTATCTAAGGGACATGGAGCTTCAGCATTTTATGGTTTATTATCTTGCTTTGACAAAAGTATAGATCCAAAAAAATATTATCAAAATAATTCTTGGTATACAGGTCATATTTCTCATGAAATAAAACACATCACTCATTCAACTGGATCGTTAGGTCATGGCTTACCAGTAGCTTGTGGCATAGCTTTTGCAAATAGAAAAAAATTCTTATCCGTTATCTTAAGTGATGGAGAAATTCAAGAGGGATCAAATTGGGAAGCAATTATGGTTGCTCCAAAACTAGGTCTTAATAATTTACTTATAACAATTGATTATAATAACCAACAAAGTTTTGGAAAGGTTTCTGAAACAATAAATATTGATCCTCTTGAGGAAAAATTTGAATCTTTTGGATGGAATGTCAAAAGAGGCAATGGACATGAAGTAAAGGAGATGATTGAGGTATATAAAACAAATTGCGGATATGGCAGGCCATTTGCATTTATCGCAGAAACTGTAAAAGGTAAAGGTGTCTCATTTATGGAAAATCAAACAAAATGGCATTATAGCCCTCCTAATTCAGACGAATATCAACTAGCTATTGATGAAATTATTGAGAAATATAAAACGTAATGCGAAAAGTTTTAATTGAAGAATTACTAAATTATAAAAATCAAGATTTTCTTTTTATGGTTGGTGACGTAGGATATAGGGTTGTAGAACCACTTAAAGAAAATTTTCCTGATAAATATTTAAATACTGGAGTTAATGAACAGTTTATGGCTTCTTTTGCAGCAGGTGTTGCAAAATCAAAGCCGTGCTTCATATATTCAATTGCAAATTTCTCAACGTTAAGATGTTTAGAGCAAATAAGAAATGATATTTGTCTTCATGATGTACCAGTTTGTATAGTAAGTGTTGGAGGTGGATTTGGTTATGGTGCTTTAGGCCCATCCCACCACAATCTAGAGGACATAGCTTGTCTAGGATCTTTACCAAATTTAACAGTTTTAAGTCCCTCAAGTAGATGTGAAGTAAAAAAATCAGTAGAGCATTTTTTTTTAAATAAAAAACCTACATATCTAAGGTTATCTTCATTGAGTGAAGAATGTGAAGTAAATGATGAAAAAAATCTAAATGTTTACTCAAATTATTTTAACAAAACTAAAAATAATAAAATTTTAGTGTTATCTTCTGGATTTCTTGTTTCTACGATATTAAGCATAATTCAGAAAGAAAAATTAAATGATATTATAGATTTGTGTTCAATTTGTAATTTCTCAAAAAAAAGCATTGAAATGCTTAATGTTGGCAAGTATAAAAAAATAATAAGTTTTGATGAGGCTGTATATGCGGGTAGCATTAGTTCTCATTTAAATAAATACCTTATAGATAACCAAATTCAGACACAAATTGAGTCATTTTTTGTAGGCGATTACTCAAAGATACCAGGTGGTGATGCAGAATACTATAGAGATTTCTTTGGTTTATCACATGCAAAGATATATAGTGTATTGAAAGAAACAATAAACATAAAATAATTTATGATTCCATATGGAAAGCAACATATTACACAAGAGGATATCGATGAAGTAATAAGGGTACTTAAAAGCGAATATCTCACTAGCGGGCCTGCCGTTACAAAATTTGAAAACATAGTAAAGGAATTTACAGGTGCTAAGCACGCTATTGCATTATCAAATGCAACATCAGGTCTACATGTTGCATGTTTAGCTATAGGACTGCAAAAAGGTGATATAGGTGTGACTGTACCAATATCATTTTTAGCTTCTTCAAACTGTATTATTTATTGTGGGGCAGAAGTAGATTTTGTTGATATTGACAATCAAAGTGTATGTATGAGTCCAGTAAAATTAGAGGAGTACATAAAAAAAAAGGGTGCTCCCAAAGTGGTTATACCCGTAGATTTTGCAGGCATTCCAGCTGATCTTCCAAAAATATCAGAACTTTCTAAAAAATATAACTTTAAGATAATTGAAGATGCTTCTCATTCTGTTGGCAGTAAATATATATATAACAATGAAGTTTATAAATGTGGAGATTGTAAACATGCAGATCTAGCAGTCTTCTCATTTCATCCAGTAAAAACCGTGACTGCTGGAGAAGGAGGAATGGTACTTACAAATGATGATGAACTAGCTCGCAGGGTTCGAATGTTTGCAAATCATGGGATGGAGAGAGAGTCTAACAACTTTAAAGAATGGAAAATTAATAATAAAAATGGAAAATTAGAAAAATATACTGATGAAGGTTCTTATAATAAAGCTCCATGGCTCTATCAACAACAGTTATTAGGATATAATTATAGGATTACTGATATTCAATCAGCACTTGGTACATCACAATTTAGACGTATAGACCAAACAATCGAAAAAAGAAAAAAAATTTTTAATGAATATCAAAAAGCTTTTGAGGGTAATAACAATATTCAATGCCCCATAATACCAAAAGATACAGATCCAGCTTGGCATTTATATATAATTAGATATGTGGGTGAGGACAAAGAATGGAGAATAAAAACCTGCAATTTTTTACGAGATAATGGTATCTTCTCTCAAGTTCATTATATTCCTATACACCTACAACCATGGTATCAAGAACGATATAACAGAGATGAGAAATTTCCTTCAAGTGAAAGTTTTTATGACTCATGTTTAAGTATACCGCTCTTTCCAGATCTAACTGAAATTGAACTTGAAAAAGTAATAAAGCTTATAAACCAAATTTAATTTTATTTTTTTAAATGATTAGTAATGAAATCAAATTAAGTATTGATAAGCTGGTATTAGGTACAGCGCAATTTTCTAAGGGTTATGGCATTACAAATAAGAAAAGTACAAATAATGAAGAAATAAAAAAAATATTAAATTATGCAAAAGATATCTCTCTAAAAAGAATTGATACGGCTACAAGCTACGGAGATAGTGAAAAGTTGATTGGAGAATATAATAATAGTGAGTTTCTAATTTCTACAAAAGTTCTTTGTCCAAATAAAATTTCAAATTTTGATAAAGATACTTTTTCTAAAAAATTTGATATCTCTCTCAATAAGTCAAAAACTAAGAACTTTGAAACTCTATTTGTTCATAATGCTAACGAATTTATAAATGATAAAAAAAAAGTTTTTTTTTCACACCTTCAAGAATTGAAGGAGTCAGGTAAAATTAAAAAAATTGGAGTATCCGTTTATGAACCACAAGAAGTATATAAATTAATAGAATTATACAATATAGATACAATTCAGATACCATTAAATCTTTTCGATCAAAGATTTTTAGAAAATGAAATATATAATTTTATTCAAAATAGTAACATTGAAGTACACATAAGATCAGTTTTCTTACAAGGTATACTGTTATCAGAATTTTCTGAACTCCCGAAATCTTTTTATCAATGGAAAGATTATTTTAAATATTATGATGATTGGGTGAAACTTCATAAAATTAATAAAATAACTGCTTGTCTCAATTTTGTTTATGACAAATTTAAAGATTCATTAATAATAATAGGAGTAAATAGTTTAGATAATTTAAAACAAATAATAGAAAATTATATTAGATTCAGTCTTATTAATTCTGAAAGTTTAAAGGTGAAAAATTCAAAATTAACTGATCCAAGAAAATGGAAAATTTAAGTAAATGCAAAAAAAAATATCACTTGGAGTAGTAGGGTTTTCAACCGGAAATGGACACCCTTACTCTTGGTCAGCAATTATTAATGGCTTTAATCGTAATGCATTATCCAGTTGCCCATTTCCAGTTATAAGAGACTATTTATCTAATAAAGACCCAAATAAAAAAAATTTTGAGAACGTCAAGGTAACACATGTTTGGACACAAGACGTAGATATATCAAGAAAAATAGCTAAGTTTGCTAACATAGACAATATCTCTGAGGACTTAGACAGTATGGCTTTAAGTGTCGATGGAATATTATTAGCTCGTGACGATTATGAAAATCACCTAGAAAATAGTAAAATCTTTTTGAGGGCAGGCTTACCAATTTATATCGATAAGCCAATAGCTGTGAACAGGGTTGATTTGTTAAAAATAATAAATGCACAAATATATCAAGGACAAATATTTTCTTGCTCGGCTGTTAAAAATGCAAACGAATTTCAGATTTCAAAAAAAGAAATAAGCTCATATGGTAAAATTTATGAAATACATGCCAGCGCCCCAAAAGATTGGCTTAAATATTCGATACACATTATTGATCCAGTTATTAAAATTTTTAAACTAGATAGTGATTTTAAATTACTAAAAAAAGAAACAGACACTAAAGGTAATCATAGTGCTAGTTTTTACTGGAGCAGAGGATTATCAGTAAAATTTTCTACAACTGGTACTGATTCTCCTATATTTATTAAAATAGTAGGGGACAAGGTAAACAAAAAAATTTATTTTAAAGATAGTTATAATGCTTTTAAAAATACACTTGAATTGTTTATTTTTAATATAAAGAAAAAAGATAGTGCTACTAATCATGACGAGCTAGCCCTTGCAGTAGATATAATCGAAAGAGGTAATATTATCTAAATCTAAAACTCAAAATGATGTCGAATAAAAATAATAAAATCACCGTCGCTCATCCATTCATTTGGTTTTCTATAAAAAAAGCCGGTGGAACCAGTGATTTAATGTATAAATTAATAAAATCTCAAGAAAGGCATTCGCAAATTCAGCCAATAGTTGTTTCTACAAGCGATAACATAGATAACGACCTTATTGCAAAACTTAATAAAACTAAATTTATCATTACAAAAAACTTAATTAAAATATTAAATATTAATTATGTGCAATCACCTAACAAACTATTAAAAAAAGAGAAGCCTGATGTGGTACATTTTCATGCCTTCAGAACAATACAAAATGTATTTGTATATTTTTTTTGTTTAAGATCTGGCACACCCTATGTTATTGACGCGCACGGTTCAGTACCTTATTGGAATTCTTCAAAGTTTAGAAAAAAAGTATTTGATATTTTGATCGGCAAAAGAATAATGCTTGGTGCAAAGGCTTGGATAGCTGAAACAGAAATAGGCAAGCATGAATATATTGATTATTTTCCTGAATTATCAAAAGAAAAAATTGATGTCATTAGTCCTCCATTTGGAATTGATGAATTTCTAGATTTGCCAAATACCCCAGATCCTGAATTTAGAAAGCGTCATAAGATTGAAGTAAACGCAAAGATAATATCTTTTCTCGGAAGACTGCATGAATGCAAAGGAAATGACTTCTTATTAAGGGGAATTGCACAATTATCTAATGAAAGAGACGATATATATTGTATGTTAGTAGGACCAGATGATGGTCATGAGAATTATTTGAGACAACTCAGTAAAGATCTTCAAATTGAAGAAAAAGTGTTTTTCTTGGGATATAAAGATGGTGATGACAAAAACGAAATACTACAGTGTTCCGATATTGTTGTGCAGCTTTCTAGATTTGAGCAGGGGGCTTGGGCACCAATGGAAGCTGTATTGAGTAAAACACCAATAATTGTGACAGATCATACCGGAACTGGAGAGGACATAAAACGCTTGGATGCAGGTTATTTAGTAAAATTAGATAATGTTGACGACCTATGTAATAAAATAAATTACATACTGGATAATAAAGTAGAGGCTCAGGATAAAACCATAAAGGCGCGTCAATATATAATTGATAATTTATCCATGGAAGCAAGAATGAACGAATACTTAGATGTCTATAAACGCGTAATTAATAAATAATAGATGGTTAACAACTATTTTTATTCAAGTTTATTTTTTCTTTCTCTCGCTGGATTATATCCTATATACGGATCTGGTATTAGATTTGATCATATAATTATATATTCATTAATTTTTGTTTATATTTTTAATTTTATTTATCTAAATAAAAAAATTTCATTTCATTTACATCATCTAAATATTATTTGTCTATTTGTTGCAATTTTATTTATCGGAATTTATTCAGCCTCAATAAATATTTCTCAAAATAATAATTATCATTACACATCTCAAATTGAAAATTATGTTCAACCAATAGCTGTAATCATTTTAACTTTTTTTTTAGTTAAAATCTTTTCATCTAAATTTAATACTAACGAATTTACATTAAAAATTATGAACTTATTTCTCATATTTATGTGCTTTAATACTTTTCTAGCAGTTTTAATGCTCTATGTAGGGGTAGGAAGTTATGTGCACTTAATTGGTGGACCATTAGATGAAGAGGGATTAAATGTTATATCGAGGTCATTACCCGCTGGAAGAAGCGCTGGCGTTTTTAATCAACCAATAGATGGTGGTGTAGCATATTCAATTGGAATGTTAATTTGGTTTTATTTATTTGATAAATCTAACAGTGCATATAAGTTAAAATTTATAATTATTTTACCAATACTTATTGTAGGTGGCGTTGTTTCAGGTTCTAAAGTATCTCAATTTTTAGGTATAATATTATCTCTTATTTATTTAATATCTCTTGGAAATGCCGCGAAATTTTTCCTAAATTTTAAAATAATTATTGTATTCTTTTTTTTATTAATTTTAGGTTTTATTGGAATTCAAGTGTGGTCAGGTGAGGTAAATTTATATAGAACTTTTCAATATTTAATAATAAACAGATTTTAGGTTTCTTGAATGGATTTAACAAAATTTTTTAATATTATTACTTCTTTTAGGTTTCAGGATGGTTCAATAATCTATCAAAAACTTAATGATATCTTTATTGAAAGCCCAATGATTGGATATGGTTTCGGATATTCAAAATTTGCAGATTTTGCATTTTATGAGGTCTTGTCTATTGGAGGTTTAATGGCATTAATCGCGTACATAATTATTTTTTTATATATTTTAGGTTTTTGTATTTATCATATTCTTCAGAGTTCGAAGGAAGCTTTATTATTATTTTTTATTTGGATACTCTTATCTTTCTCATCTATTGGAGCGCCAATAATCACTGCAAACAGAATTTCAATTATTATTTGGATAATAACATCGTTGTTAATCTTTATTATTGTAGAAAATCAAAAAAGAAAATTAAAATAATGATTTGGTGTACGTATTGAAAATTGTGATTTTAGGTGGAAATGGAATGATAGGCCATCAATTTTATAATTCATGGAGAGATAATCATGAAGTAAAAGTAACATTACGAGATAATTATGAAAAATATTCTCATCATAAGATTTTTAGAAAACAGGATATTTTTGAAAAAGTTGATGTAAGAAATATAGAAATACTAAAACAGACAATAAGTAAAGCTGAACCAGAAGTAATTGTTAATGCAGTCGGTATTACAAAAAAAAATGTAAAAATAGACTCAAGATTAACAAAAACAATCAATTCAGAATTCCCACATTCACTAAGCAGAATATGCAGCAGTAACAAAATTAGACTCATACATCTTAGTTCAGATTGTGTTTTTTCAGGAAAGAAGGGTAATTACAGTGAAAAAGATATTAAAGATGCTGACGATACTTATGGGGTTTCCAAATCTGAGGGTGAGATCGAAATGGAAAATGTTTTAACAATTAGAAAATCAACAATTGGGTTTGAATTAAATAATAAGCATGGTTTACTTGAGTGGTTTCTAAGTCAATCAGGAGATGTTTTTGGTTATACAAATGCAATATTTACAGGATTAACAACTCAAGAATTAGCAAAAAAATTAATCTATATAATTGAAAACCAAAAAAATTTGTCAGGAATACTCCATTTAATTGGAGAAAAAATTGATAAATATTCACTTTTAAAAAAGATAAAAAAAATATTTAAAATAAAAAATGTAAATGTTATTCCTTCATCAGATTTTATATGTGACCGCAGTCTTGAGGGAGAAAAAATATTAGAGGTTTTTAAATATGATATTCCTAGTTGGGATGATATGCTTGAAGAAATGTATAATTCAAAAAAATGAACTTATAAGATGAAAATTTTAAAAAACAAAACTGTGCTTATTACAGGTGGGACAGGCTCGTTTGGTAATGCAGTATTAAAGAAAATGATAAAATCACAAATAAAAGAAATTCGAATATTTAGCAGAGATGAGAAAAAACAAGATGATATGCGTAATAAATATAATAATGGTAAAATTAAATTCTTTATCGGTGATGTAAGAGACTATGAAAGTTTATTTTTAGCTTCAAGAGGTGTAGACTTTGTATTCCATGCTGCTGCTTTAAAGCAAGTTCCTTCATGTGAATTTTTCCCACTTGAATCTGTAAAAACAAATATCCTGGGTACTGAAAATATTTTAAACGCAGCAGTCGAGAATAGTTTAAAGAAAGTAGTGATTTTAAGTACTGATAAAGCAGTTTATCCTATAAATGCCATGGGCATATCAAAAGCTATGGCAGAAAAAATTGCAATTGCTAAGTCACGATTAATGAGAGCTAAAGATCCTGTGATTAGTTGTACCCGCTACGGCAATGTCATGGGTTCAAGAGGTTCTGTTATACCATTATTTATAAATCAAATAAAAACAGGAAAATCTCTTACAGTAACAGATTTAAAAATGACGAGATTTTTGATGTCACTTGATGATTCAGTTGATTTAGTAATAAATGCATTTAGTAACTCAAAGCAAGGCGATATATTTGTACCTAAAGCTCCGTCAGCTAATTTAAAAGAATTAACAAAAGCAATAAAAATAATATTTAAAAGCGATAGTAAAATAAAAATTATTGGAACTCGTCATGGTGAAAAGCTCTACGAAACTCTGATATCCAGAGAAGAAATGAGTAGAAGTAAAGAGTTTAAAAAATATTATAGGATTGAATCCGATGACAGAGATTTAAATTATAATAAATATTTTTTTAAAGGAGAAGAGTCGATCTCTGCTCAAACAGACTATAACTCTCATAATGCATTACTCTTGAAATCAGATAAAATAAAAAATTTATTAATTAAGCAAGATTTTATAAAGAGAGCTCTAAATGAATAAAATCATGACAGTTGTTGGAACTAGACCAGAACTAATCAAGCTATCAAGAGTCATCCACGAGATTGACTTATTTTCCAAGCATATTTTAGTTCATACAGGACAGAATTATAATCGAGAACTCAATAAAGTTTTTTTTGATGATTTAAGCATTAGAAAACCCGATTACTACCTCGGTGCTGCAGGAAAATCTGCTATTGAAACGATTGGACAAACTTTAATAGCTGTTGAAAAAGTTGTTATAAAAGAAAAACCAACAGCCATGTTGATTTACGGAGACACAAATAGTTGTATGTCAGCTTTAGTTGCAAAAAGACATCAAGTTCCTGTTTTTCATATGGAAGCAGGTAATCGTTCGTATGACGATCGTGTACCAGAAGAAATTAATAGAAGAATTATTGATCATATAAGTGATATTAACATGCCATTAACAGAGCACGCCCGAAGATATTTAATTGCAGAAGGTATTAATCCAGAAACAATAATTAAAATTGGATCGTGTATGCAGGAAGTCTTAGATTTCTATAGACCAAAAATAAACAAATCAAAAATTTTAGAAAAGTTAAAGCTGAAAGATAACGAATATTTTCTCGTAAGTGCTCATAGAGAGGAAAATGTAGATAGACCGGACCGAATGAAAATGCTTATTAATACTCTAAATAAAATCGCAAAAAAGTATAAAAAGACTATCGTTTTTTCAGTTCACCCTCGTACTAAAAAAAGATTATCACGATTAAAGGGATTGAAAATTAATAAAGATATTAAATTCATAAAAGCGCTTGGATTTCTTGATTTTATAAAATTACAGCAACATGCTAAATGTGTACTTTCAGATAGCGGAACAATTTCAGAAGAAAGTTCGTTATTGGGCCTGAAATCTATTATGTTAAGACAAGCGCATGAAAGACCTGAAGCAATGGATGAAGCTATTACAATAATGTCAGATCTCGATGAGAAATCAGTTTTAAATGCAATTCAAGTTGTTCTCAAGCAAGAAAATAATTTAAATTCTGTAGTTGACTATGAAGGGGGTAAAGTTTCACAAAAAGTGATAAAAACTATCTTAAGCTATACAAGTTATGTGAATAGAACTGTATGGAAGAATAGTTTATAAGCCCAAATAGCAACGAAATGAAAGATAAAATCATTTTTTTTTCTCCTTATTATGATCCAGAGTCTTTCCCCCATAATGCCTTAATTGATGAATTGGCTAACAGAGGTAATAATGTTTCTGTAATAACTTCTCTACCAAATTACAGAAAATACGGATTCTATAAAGGATTTAGTATAGTCGGACCATATTTTGAGAAAAAAAAGAATCTTAAAATATTTAGATTGCCAGTTATTCCAAGATTGAATGATAAAATTTATTCAATATTCTTTTTCTATTTGTCATTTTTTATTACATCTTTTATTTTTTTATTTTTTTTTTCAATTTTATATCGAAATAAATATAATTATCTTATCTCTTTTTGTGGGTCTCCAGTATATACAGGGATATATGGAAATATATTTTCAAAACTAATAAATGCAAAACACCTATTGTGGGTACAGGACATTTGGCCAGAAGCAATACAAACAACTCAAAAAAAGAATTTAAAATATGCAGAAAATTTAATAAATTTCTTTCAATCATGGATGTGGAATAAAGCTGACGTTTTACTATCTCAATCTAATGAATTAAATAATTTTTTAAAGCAAAATTCTTTTGCGAAAGAAAATAAAATTTTATTTAACCCGGTTCGCGAAGTTTTTGACAGCGAAAAAATGTCTGAAATTGACAACGGTAAAAAAAATAAAACATTAGTAATTACATATATGGGTGCAATAGGTGCCGGTAAATTTTTAAATGAAATTATTGATTCAATTTTACTATACAAAAATTCAAATATTGAATTAAATTTATGCGGAACAGGAAGTGAGTACGAAAGTTTAAAAAAAAAATATGTTTCAAATCGTATAAAATGGCATGGCTGGCTTGCAAAAAAGGAGTTAGACCAAATTTCACTAACAACTGATTTCTTTATATTCGGTTTAAATACTTTAAATAGGCAATCATTAATACTCCCTAGCAAGCTACAAACATATTGTATGTATGGAAAACCAATTATCTGTTATTCAGACGGGGCTTCAAAATCTTTTATAAAAAACAATAATCTAGGGATTGTTTGTGATAAAAAAGATAAAAAAAGCTTGGTAGATGCTATTCATCAAGCAGCTTTAATAGATAAATTAGATAGATTAAAGATGGGTAAGTCAGCAAGAGAGTATTTTAATAATAATTTTACTCGAGAAAAAGTCGCCGATCAGTGCGAAGAAATATTTAGAGATTTGCGAGAGGAAGGATGAGTTTTTTAAATTTCTTTTTTTTTATTTTATTTTCTTATCTTTCGGGAAATCTTTATAAATATATATGGAATAAGTATCATTTACTAAAAACTATACCAACAGGTTTTGGATTCATAATAATGATTCTGGCTCTATTTCTTTTTTTATTAAATTATAAGGACGTTGATAATATAAACTTGTATCAAATATACCTTATAATTTTTTTGTCATTTGTTTACTGGTTTGACGATCTTATAGGACTATCTGCACTGTTAAGGCTATTTATCCAATTTTTTTTAGGCTTTGGAATTTCATATATTTTCCTGCAGCCTATAGGCACATTCGAAAATTATTTATACTTAATAACAATAATTTTTGGTTTTTTAGGAATTATTTTATGTAATGTTATAAATTTTTATGATGGATTAGACTTAAATATTACTATCTTAATATTAATAAATTCATTTATAATATTTTTTTTTACGACTGACTTAGGTCTAAAGCAATTTACCCTTATTTTGATTGCATTAATGATTGGTTTTGCATTTATAAACATATTCCCTAAATCAATTTATTTTGGAGACTCTGGATGTTTTATTTTTACATGTTATCTCTTATTCTGCATATTTTACAATTTATCAATGGAGAATTTTCAGATATTGACTGTATTAGCTGGACTTTCATTACCAATTGTTGATTTTATTTTTGTAAATATTTTGCGTCTTTATTTAAAGGAGAATTTATTAAGTAGAAATTATTACTATCTATATCAAAAATTTAATAGCAAGTTTCGTAATTATTTTTATTTAGTACTCCAGCCATTAAATACTACGCTTATTATTTTTTTTAATTTTATTTTAATGAACAGTGGAATTGCATTTCTTACTTCTATAACCCTCTCATGTATTTTGGTTACATTGTGTTTTTATGTTATATGTAGGTTTTATATTTTAAAAAATGAGTAAAAAAAATGTTATTAATTATTGTATAGTTGGACTTGGACGTCATGCAGAAAATAGAATAATACCTGCAATAATTAAATCAAAAAATATTTTATGGGGAATTGTTACTAAAAGAAAAATAAATCCTTACAATGTCAAATACTATTATAGCTTGAATCGAGCGCTCAAAAATTGTCCAAGAAATACAGTATTTATAGTATGTAATGAACCACTTAATCACTCTAGAGACGCACAAAAAATTTTGAAATGTGGTTTCAATGTATTAATAGAAAAGCCGATGTTTTTAACTTCCCGAGAAATAAAAAGAGTGTCTTCAGTAAATAGAAGAAATTTTTTTTATGAATGCTTTATGTATAAATATACTCATATGAATAAAAAAATTAAAAAATATTTAAATAATAATATCAATATTAAGAAAATTGATATTATTTTTACAATACCTCGATTGCCGAGAGGATCATACAGAGATTGTAAATCAATTTCAGCCTCATCTATATACGATATGGGTTGCTATCCATTTTCATTTATTAATGAATTTAATATATCTATCTCTGAGTTAAAACTTATAAAAGTAAATTTTAAGGGAATTAGAGCAAAAGAGCTTTTCTTCGTTAAATGTCTTGGAAGACTTAATAAAAAAAAGTTTTTAGTTAATATTAAGTTCGGAGTAAATAAACCATATGCTAATCAAATATCTATTACAAAAAATGATAATATGAAATATACATTTAAACCATTCTTTTATGGAAGGCCGGTGAAAAAAACAATTAAGGCGTATAAAAATAATATTCTTTTTACAAAAGAGACCTTTACTGATAAAGATGCATTTTATCATATGTATAATCAAAAAATATCTAGTTGGCGAAGTGACTTTAAAAAAAGTAGTAAGATATCACTTAAAAATATAAATATGATGGAAGAAATAATAAAACAGTATAGGCATTTTAACATATGATACTCCCAACAAAATCTACACTTTATAAAAACATAATGCGCAGTCAGGACCCAAGAGGTGAAATCTTATCGATTGTTGATGAGTCTGTAAAAAATGTTTCAATTATTAATTGCAATCCAAAATCAATTAGATCTAATCACTATCATCTAACTGATTGGCATTTTATGTACGTTCTAGAAGGTGAAATAGATTATTTTTTTTCAGATATTGATAAATCTAGCATCAAATATCTTAAAGTGAGGAAAGGTGAGACAATATACACTCCGCCAATGGAGCTGCATGCAACATATTTTCCAATCTATACATCACTTATTGTTAGCAGCTTAAATTCTAGAGACCAAGAAACATATGAAAAAGATACGGTCAGAATAGAACTTATAAATATCAACAATGTACATACAATGATAGAAAATTTTTCATAGTGACTAAATACAGAAATGTAACTAAATGTCGTCTATGTAATTTTAAAAGCTTTGATAAGATAATTAATTTTGGAAAAGTTCCTCTTGGAAATAATCTGCAATATAAGAAAAAATTATCCAAGTCTGCAGATCTATTTCCCTTATCATTGATTAAGTGTCAAAAGTGTTCACATTATCAGCTATCAGCAATGGTAAATCCGACCCTTTTATATGCTACAAATTATTCTTATTTGACAGGGGTCGCTCCCAGCTTTCATTATCATTTTGAAAATTATTCAAATTGGATTGAAAAAAGATGCAATTTAAAAAATGACTCAAAAATCTTAGATATTGGATCAAATGATGGTACTTGCTTATTAAAATTTAAGAAAGATCATCGAATGTTGTTAGGAGTTGATCCAGCAAAATTACCAGCAAAGATTGCTATAAATAACAAGATTAATACAATTAATGACTTTTTTAGTTTTCAAGTAAAAAACAAAATAAAAAAAAATTATGGAGAATTTGATTTTATTACTAGTCATAATGTATTAGCTCATATAGAAAATATAGAAGATGTTTTTCTAAATATCTATGATCTACTTAAATTAAATGGATTTTTTTGTTTTGAAGTAGGGTACTTCGTTGAGGTAATCAAAAATAACTTTTTCGATACTATTTACCACGAACATCTTGATTATCATCATGCAAAACCATTGGTGACATTTTTAAAAAAAATTGGTTTTTCCATTTTATCAATTCATAAAAACAAAATACAGGGTGGGAGTATCAGAGTTTTATGTAAGAAAGAAAATCAAATAAAAGTTACAAAACAAGTTAAAGAATTTTTATTAAAAGAAACTAATTTTATGAATTCCAACTCTAGAAATATTTTGACCTGGGAAAGGCAAATTAAAAAAAATTTAATGTACCTAAAAAAGTACTTAGAAGAATTACATGCTGAAGGTAAAATCATAGCGGGATATGGAGCGCCAACAAAAGCGACATTACTGATAAAAATGTTAAAATTAGATACTAAAGTAATTAAATATATATTTGAGGATAATGATCTCAAAGTTGATCGATATCTACCATCCTCTGGTATAAGGATTTTAAGTAATACAGTGCTAAAGAAGAAATGTCCTGATGTAATGATTATCTTTGCTTGGAATTTTGTTTCAGATATAATCAAAAAATTAAAACAAAAAAAAATTGAAAATATCGAAATTCTAATTCCTCTCCCAACTTTCAAGAAAACAAAATTATGAATTTTAAAATAAATAATGCACTAATTATTTCCCCGCATCCTGACGATGAGACATTGGGCGTTGGGGGTTCTATAAAGAGATTCACAGATAACAATATCATGGTCTCAATTTTAATTGTATGTGCTCATATGCCCCCTCTGTACTCTGAAAAAGAATATAAGCAAACAATTGATGAGGCAAAAAATGCATTTGAAAAGTTGGGCGTGAAAAATTACAAATTTTTAAATGTGCCAGCTACTAAAATTAATGAATTACCTCATGCTGATTTAAATAAGATGATTAGTAGTTTTTTAAATGAAGTGAAACCAGATACAGTTTTTTTACCTTTTCCAGACAGACATATTGATCATAAGATAGTTTTTGAATCTTCAATAGTTGCATGCAGACCTAATAGATCTGATGCACCAACAAAAGTATTATTATATGAAACAGTATCAGAGACTCATTGGAATGTTTTTGGAGCTGAACATACTTTTGTTCCTGATTTTTTTATTAATATTGATGAAACTATAAACGATAAAATTGCAGCTTTTGACTGTTATAAATCCCAAAATCAAAATACTCAATCACGATCAACTGAAACAATAGAGGCTCTAGCAAAATTTAGAGGCAGTCAAAACGGTTGTAAATATGCTGAAGCATTTAAAGTTGCAAGAATAGTAATTTAAAAAATACATTTAAGAAAAGTGATTAGTTTAAATAGATATAAAATATTAGTGGTCTTATCATTTGATGTTTTTTTATCTATCTTGTCTACTTTTATTTCCTATTCAATAAGGAACGAGGCTATTGAAAGAATATACGTAAGTAATTTATATCTTATAAACGAATATCACGCTGTGACTATGAGTGATATAAATGTATATATAATTAATATTTTAGTTTTTATCCCTATTTTTTTTTATTTTGGAATTTATAGATCGATTATTAAATATACAACGGTTAATTCTCTTCTTGTAATTGTTTTCTCGTGCTTCATCACAAGTTGTATTTTATTACTCCTTTCAACTGCAACAATTCAAGTTAATGATTTTAAAAATATTCCAAGATCAATTGCAATTGCGCAACCAGCTATCTTTTGTTTATTAGTAATACTAACTCGTTTATTTGCTGTATATATTCACAGTATTGATAGTAAAAAAAAACTGTCAAATATCATTATATATGGTGCAGGATCTGCTGGATTACAATTGCTTAATTCTACAAGCCAATCAAATGAATACAAAGTAGTGGCATTCGTAGATGATGATAATTCTAAACAAAGTAGAACAATATCGGGTATTAAAATATTTAAGCCAGACAGATTAGAGAAGCTCATCTCTAAATTTGAAGTTACAGATTTAATTGTTGCAATACCCTCTATTAAAACTTCTCAAAAAATGGACTTAATATTAAAACTCTCTAGTTTAAAACTTAGGACAAGTTTTTTACCTACTATCACAGAGATAGTTAAAAATAAAATATCAATAAGCGATATTAGGCCATTAAATATAAATGATCTTTTAATGAGAAAAATAAAGATTGATGATAAAGGAGTTCAGAACAAGATAGAAGGTAAGGTAATCTTAATTACAGGAGGAGGAGGATCTATAGGTAGTGAATTGAGTATTCAGTGCTTAAAGTTCAACCCAAAAACACTCATAATAGTTGACCACAGTGAGTATAATTTGTTCCAAATTGAAAATAGAATAAGAGAAATCATTAAAACTGATAATATAAGTATAAATTTTTATCCAATTCTAGCTTCAATAAGAGATTATGAAAGAATGGACTCAATTTTTCAAAGCTTTAAGCCTAATGTAGTTTATCACTCTGCAGCATACAAACATGTAACTATAATGGAGAATAATATTTGTGAGGCAATTAGTAATAATGTTATTGGAACATATAATATTTGTAAGTTAACTTCGAATCATAAAACTAAGAATTTTATATTTGTGTCTAGTGATAAAGCAGTACGACCTACAAATATCATGGGGGCTAGTAAAAGACTTGCAGAAAAAGTAGTTAAGTCCTTTGCTAATAATAAAGTAAAAAATAGTGATTGCATTTTTTCAACTGTGAGATTTGGTAATGTTATTGGTTCTTCAGGATCTGTTATACCTATTTTTAATAATCAAATAAAGAGAGGTGGTCCAGTTACTGTTTCACATCCAGAAATAACCAGATACTTTATGACTATAGAAGAAGCTGCACTTCTTATATTACAGTCTTATACAATATCTAATGGCGGGGAAATATTTGTATTAAATATGGGACAGCCGGTCAAAATATACGATTTAGCAAAGAAAATGATTGAATTATCTGGATACAAAATATCTAAGAAAAGTAATAATTCTAATAATGACGAAATTGAAATTATATTTAAAGGATTAGAACAAGGTGAGAAAATGCATGAAGAATTATTAATAAACAATATTTCTCACCCAACATCAAATGAAAATATTTTAGAAGCAGACGAAGGAAGTATCGATGAAAATATATTAGAATTAACTATACCTGAAATCATTAAATTTCTCGAAAATAAAGCAGAAGATAAATTAGTAAGAATATTAGAAAATAAAGTTGAAGGCTTTAAAAAAAATTAATTAATCTATCTGATGAAAAAAAATACACTTTCTTACGCCGCTAAAGAATTAAATCTGCCACAGAGGTTATTAGTAAGATTTATAGAAAAGTTTACAGGGCAAAAAAAGATTGAAAAGCTCTACAATACATATAACGAGAAAAAGGGAAAACCTGTATTTTTTTGGAGCGAAGCGATAAAAATTATGGGAATAAAAATTAATATTAAGTCAGTTATAAATTTTAATATTCCAACTAAAGGACCAGTTATAGTAATCGCAAATCACCCTTTCGGTATAATTGATGGCCTAGTTTTGTGTTCTCTTGTTTCAAAAAAGAGACATGATTTTAAAATTATCACTCATGAAGTATTAAGATTTACAGAAGAAGTAGAAAAATTTATATTACCAATTGATTTTAGTAAAGATAAAGACTCAATTAAATCAAATATCGAAACAAAGAGATACGCGTTGGACCATCTAATTTATAATGAAGGTGTTATTATTTTATTTCCTGCAGGAAGTGTTGCAGTTGCGCCAAAGTTGAATTCTGAACCAATTGAAGGGGTGTGGCATAATTTTTTGGCGAGTCTAGTTTTATCTTCAGGTGCTGACGTACTACCAATATATTTTGAGGGTAAAAATGGGTGGCTATTTCATTTATTTGCTTCAAAATTTAAAAGTCAAACACTAAAATATTCTTCATATTTACACGAAACAAAAAAGAAAATGGGTAAGGAAATAAATATTTTTTGTGGTGATATAGAAAAAAATGAAGAATTAAAAAAATTGAAAGAAAGAAAGACAATAGTTGATTATCTTAAAATGAAAACTATGCAACTGCGTAAAAGCTGATTTCATATGACATTATGGGTACATTTTAAAAGGAAATTATAATTTTGGTAAATATAAGATTGGTTTTAATTAATTTTAGTAGTGCCTTATTGTGCCTGATCCCATTTGCATTGCAAACTGGGCCTTTCTTACCAGATTTGTTCTTATCACTTATTGCAATTATTTTTATTGCGCTCGCGATTATTGAAAAAAAATTTTTTTATTTTCGGAGTATTTTTTTTAAAATATTTATTATTTATTATTTTTACTTAGTGATAATTTCTTCTCTATCAAATTATCCAATTTACTCGCTAGAAAGTTCGTTATTTTATTTTCGTTTTGGTTTGTTTGCCTTGGCGGTGTGGTACTTACTTGATCATAACGATAATTTACTTAGATTATTCACTTATTCATTATTACTTACGTTTATCATTGTGCTTTTAGATGGTTATTATCAATTTATTAATAACTACAATATATTTGGTTACTTCGCAGAAGGGTCGAGGATGAGTTTAGTATTAAATTTTCAATCATCACTTGGGACCTATCTTGCGAGACTTTTCCCTCTATTAATAGGCTTGCTTCTTTTTGTATTTAACTATTCTAAAGCAAACCTTTTTATAACAATATCATTATTAATATCAACCGATTTACTAATTTACATTAGTGGAGAAAGAACTTCATTAGGACTTCTTTTTATCTCTACTATTTTAATAATATTGTTGATATCAAAATATAAGTTTTTAAGATTAGGAACTTTTTTAGTTTCAATACTTATTATGGCAATTCTAACAATAAAAAATGATAATATAAGAGAAAGAAACATCGATCATACAATGAATCAAATGAATTTATTAAGTAATGACGGAAATATTGTAGCTTTTTCAAATGAGCATCAGAGAATATTCAATAATGCTTTAGCAATTTATTACGAAAATAAACTATTTGGTGTCGGCCCTAAATTATTTAGAAAATATTGTAAAGATTCAATTGAAGAAAACAAAAGCTATCAATGCAGTACACATCCGCATAATACTTATCTACAAATAATGTCTGAGACTGGAACTATTGGATTCCTTTTTATTGCTTCCTGTTTTTTGTATATAATATATTTAATGTTGCAACATACTTTTCTTTTATTTAAAGGTAAAAACTCTCTTATTAATGATTATAGAATTTGTCTTTTAATTTGTATTTTTCTAACTCTTTGGCCAATATTACCTACACAAAGTTTTTTTAATAATTGGATTAATGTCATATATTTCTTACCCATCGGATTTTATTTAAACTCGTTATCAAGAAATTAATATAAATTGCTGTATAAATGTTTGTGACATACAATTAGAATATGTGGAAAGTAAAAAAATCATCAATTCATGGATACGGCATTGTAGCAACTACCGACATAAATAAAGGTACAAAAATAATTGAATATAAAGGCGAGAAAATAACAAAAAAAGAAGGCGATAGAAGATCTGAATTAAGAATTAAAAGATACTCCAATAAGCCAAGCAAGGGCATTGTCTATATTTTTGAATTGAATAAAAAATACGATATTGACGGTACGCCAAATTATAATAAGGCGAGATATATTAACCATTCATGTGACCCAAACTGTGAGGTTGAAATTACTGCTGGGAAGATCTGGATCTCTGCTATCAGGAAAGTTAAGAAAGGGGAAGAATTATCGTATGACTATGGCTATGAATTTGATAAAGAGGATTACAAAGACCACGTGTGTAAGTGTGGTAAAAAAAAATGTATTGGGTACATTATTTCTTCAGATGATTGGAAAAAATTTAAGTTATTCAAAAAAAAATATAAAAAAATATAAAATTGATATATATATTTAAAGCAAAGAGGATGTATTTTGACTGATAAAAATCTCGAGTCTTCAATGAATACGACTGAATTAAATATATTTAGTCTCATTAATATTATTATTAACAATAAATTTAAGATATTTATATCAGTTCTATTCTTTTTATCTGCCGGTATTCTTTATGTAAATCTATATCCTCCTACTTTTAAAGCAATTATCAAAATTGATCAAATTGGGTATGAGGATATAAGTCACTATTCTTTTTTGAATACAATAAAGATAAAAAATATTGATGGAGGATTGAAAGATGAAACAAAAGAAAACCAAGATATCGATCTAGTCTCGTCAGAAAAATTATTAGAAATATTCATAAGAGAATTCTCATCTTTAGAAGGTTTGATTTTTTCTTTAGAGAAAAATAATCCTAATTTATATTCTCATATTGCGAATGATGAAGTGTCAAAGAGAAACTTATTACAGCAGGTTGCAAAAGGATTCAATATTGAAGAAGAGCTAAATTTCAAAAAAACAAGATTAAGTTATTTAATTTCATTTGGCACAAATGATACTGATAATGCAAAATTAGTTTTAAAAGATGCGTTAGATTATACTAACCAAAAAGTAAATGAATCATTAATTGTTGAACTTGAAAACATTAAAAATTCACTTGCTAACGACGCCATATATGAGTCAAAAAAAATTGCATTAGAAACATTACTCTACCTGAAAAACCAACTTCTGATAGCTGAAAAGTTTGAAATATCTGAGCCAACTATGGAACGTCAAATTATAAATTTATTAAAAGATAATATTCATTGGGAAACGAGACGAATTCCACATTACACATTAGGTACTAAATTTTTAAATAAACATATAAATGACTTAGAATTAGTAATGAGTGATTTAAGTACAAATGAAACAGAAATTCTTAATACGTTAGGCTCTGTTGGTCTTTTTTCACTAAATCCTCTTCATCAAATTAGACAAGTTGCAAGGTTAGAGGAGGCAATCCGCACTTCACCATTAAATAAAGATACTTTTAAAGCAGTAGAATACGATGTTGAACTTACAGATTTCTCAAAATCAATGATTGATACTTTAGTTTTAATCGCTGCTTTTGTAATAGGATTGTTTTTTGGAATTTTTGTATCTGTTTTTTATTCTATTCGTTCGAGTTTATAGCTGTCATTTTTATTGCGAATTAAAAACTGTAATTTTTTGAAATGGATGAGAAATTTTATTTTTTTCAGCCAAGTCAATTTGTTTTTGTCTAGTTGCTGATCGTGCTTTTTGATTTATTGTTCGGGTATTAAAACATTTTGGGCATTGAACACCTTTAACGTATAAAGTTGAATTTTTTTCATTTTGAGTTAGTGGCATACGACATCCGTGACACTGATCATATTTCCCTTTAAGAAGAGATTTATTTAGTGAAACCCTATCATCAAATACAAAGCACTCGCCAATAAAAATATTTTCTTTTTTTTTGTTATTTTTATTATATTCAAAATAATTAATTATCCCCCCTTCTAATTGATATACATTTTTATATCCTTTTTTTATTAGGTAACTAGCTGCTTTCTCACATCTAATACCGCCTGTGCAATACATTGCAATTGTGTCTGTTTTTTTTATTTCCTGCTTTTTTATCTTATCAGGGAATTCTCGAAATGTACTTGTGTTTGGGTTTATAGATTTTTTAAATTTACCAATTGCAATTTCATATTTATTTCTTACGTCTATTAATTTTATTTGTTTTTTTGAAATAAATTTTTTCCAATTTTCTGGCTTTATATATTTTATTGATTTCTTTGTAAACTTTATATTTTTTTGTCCTAAAGATACAATTTCATTTTTTGATTTAGCCTTAAATTTTTTAAAGGGTATAAACGTTGTTTTATTTTTTTTAATAAAAAGTTTTCTTATTCTACATTCATTCTTAAGATACTTAATGAAAGAGTTGAGCTCATGCTCATAGCCTGAGATTGAACCATTTAATCCCTCATCTGCTATTAGTAGTGTGCCCTTTATTTTATGTTTCTTTGTAAAGTTTAATAAATTTTTAATAAGTAACTGCTTATTAGTGACTTTTTTGAATCTATAAAAACTGTAAACAAATAAAATATCTTTTCTCATTATTTAATACTCAACTGGAATAGGATCTAAACTTCTCCAAAAATACCAAGTTGCAACTGATCTATACGGTTTCCATTTACTGGACATCTTTAAAGCAACTTCTTTTTTTATTGGGTATTCCAGATTATAACAGTTACATATACCTCTTAATAATCCAATATCATCAACTGGAAATATATCTGGTCTACAAAGATTAAAAATTAAATACATTTCTGCAGTCCATCTTCCAATTCCTTTTATCAAAACTAATTCACTAATTATTTCTTCATCATTATATCTTTTCCATTTTCGTGGATCGATTTTATTATGAATAAATGCTGAAGAGAGAGATTTTAAATATTTTATTTTTTGTCTAGATAATCCACATGATTTTAGACTCATAAAATGCATTTTTAAAATATTCTTAGGCTCAATCTTTTTTGCCTTATTTTCAAGTTTATCCCATACAGCTTGAGCAGCTTTAACAGAAATCTGCTGCCCAACAATAGATCTAGCTAAAGTATAAAAAGGATCAGATTTTGAATAAAGAAAATCTTTTGGATACAATTTGATTATGCGACAAAGTTTTTTATCTTTACTACATAATTCTTTTTTTGCTTTTTCCCAAAAAATAGGTTTTTTCATGTATAAGTACTAAAATTAATATTGACATATATAATGTAAATTGTTTTATTTGCCATTCTTTAATAATTTATGGAGAAAAAACTATGGCTGATGTAGCAAGTTTATTAGCTGAGTTTCAAAAAGGTATCGAGGGTAAAGATACTGGACTAGGAGCTACAGTAAAATTCGATTTTGAGGGTGCTGGTTGTATCTTTTTAGATGGAAAATCTAATCCAAATACTGTTTCAGATGAGGATAAAGAAGCCGATTGTACTCTTTCAATGTCTCTAGAAACATTTGAACAGATGAGATCCGGTGAAGTGGATGGTACTTCTGCTTTTATGCAAGGGAAATTGAAGGTATCTGGCGATATGTCAATTGCTATGAAGTTGCAATCTGTCATGGATGCGCTTGCATAGAAACTTATTTATGTAAAATAAGAAACCCAACTATTATTAGTTGGGTTTTTTTTTATTTAAAATAATTTTGCACTTATTAAATAAATTTTTATTACAACAGGCAATAACTTTTCCACCATTAAGAATTTCGGAGTCGTCCCAAGTACGAATTATTCCTCCTGCGTTATTGATTATTGGTTGTAATGCCCTAATATCCCATGGTTTAAGACCACTCTCAACAACTATATCAATTAACCCATCAGCGAGTAAGCAGTAGCTATAGCAATCCCCACCAAGCCTTGTTGACTTAACTTCTTTACTAAGCCTTTCAAAGTCTTTTTGATCTTTTTTATTAGCAAAAACATAAGGTGAGGTAGTATTCAATGTCGCATTAGATAATTTTTTTATTTTACTTACTTTCAATTTTTCTTTTTTCTTATTTATAATTTTATAAGAAACATTTGAGTGTCCAATGTATCTCTCACCTAGGGCAGGAATATCTGCTAAGCCTAGAATTATTTTTTTTCCTTTAGAAAGAGATATTAAAGTTCCCCAAAGAGGAATGCCTTGAATAAAGGACTTTGTGCCATCTATTGGGTCAATGCACCATTCAAACTCTGCACTTTTAATAAAACTTCCTTCTTCACCAAGAATTGAATGTGTCGGAAATTGATTTAATATGAGATTATTTAATTTTTTTTGAATTTTAGTGTCTGCAGTTGTAACAGGGTCAAATCCTTTATTTAATTTATTTTTAACTCTGAATTTTTTCTTAAAATATTTCAATGAAATAATTTTAGCTTCATCCGCTAGTAAATTTGAAAATTTTAAATATTTCTTTATATCATTTTTCATAGACGTAACTAATTATTATATGTTGTAGCAGCATAAGACTTTTTGTATCATATTTTCATGATTATTAGAAAACTACATTTATTATTTTTTCTTGCTTTTTCTAACTTCGCATTTGCAGATTATGATTTAAACTTACTTGAAATAAGTGAGAGAATACCCATTACAAGTCCGATAAGTAACTACGGTGAAGTAAAAAATTCCTATCCTGATCCATTTTCAGAGGACAAAATAATATTCACTATAGATAGCGATAACTACCAACGTTATGCTGATGAAGTTTTAACACCCGGTCAAATTGAAATGTTTAAAACCTATCCCGATAGTTTTAAAATGAATATATATCCGTCCCGCAGAAGTTGCTCAGTTCCTCCTGAAGTCTTAAATTTAACTAAAGAGAATGCAGAATTGATCGATAATGGCGAGGGATTAGTTGGCGTAGTAGGAAGCATACCTTTTCCAAATCCAAACGAAGCTCTTCATCACGTTTGGAATCATATTTTAAGATATAGAGGTGTTGATATATATGGATCATCACCTTTTTATATCATCAATGCTGATGGCTCGAGCACATATGGAGCAGGTGAGGCAATTGCTAAGAATTATTGGAATCCTTTTGTTAGAAATGATAAGGGATTACAGGGGATGATTATGTCGAAAGTCACACATCCACCAAGATTGGCCGATGCATCGGTTTTGGTAATCGAGTCATTAAATGCTTTTAAAAAACCTCGTCGTGCATGGGCATATAATCCTGGTACTCGTAGGGTAAGAAGAGCACCAGACATCGCATATGATTATAAACCAAGTGCAAATCAAGGGTTAACGACCACTGATCAGTTTGATGGTTTTAATGGTGCGAAGGATAGATATGATTGGACTTTTATTGGAACACAAAAGAGACTAATGCCATACAATGCATATAAATTTCATGAAACAAAAATCGAAGATATATTAACTCCCTACCATGTAAATCAAGATTACCTCAGGTATGAATTAGTAAATGTTAATGTAGTTCAAGCAGATTTAAAACAGGACAAAAGACATATTTTGCCCCACAGAACAATGTATTTTGATCTTGACAGTCACAATATGCTTGTCGAAGAAACTTTTGATGGGAAGAAAGAAATTATGGCATACAGAGAATTTCCATTAATTAATTTCTATGATCAACCTATGTGTTTGTCTATCCACTCAGCAACATATGACTTTGCCTCAAGACGATATCAATTATCAAATGTGCGCTCAATAGATATTCCTAAGATTCAATGGAGATTAAAAGAGCCACATGAAGAAAAGATCTTCACACCTGAGGGCCTTAAAAGATTTGCAAGATAGCATTTAAGGAAGTATATATCGTTGATATACATAGTAATTTTGGGCACGTAGCTCAGTGGTAGAGCATCACGTTGACATCGTGGGGGTTGTTGGTTCGATCCCAACCGTGCCCACCAGAAAAGTTAATTATATGTTGTCTTTTTGACTTAATTATATAAAAGATCGCATTAATCATGAAAAAACCAAATAAACTAAGAGAAGCTAGGCTGAATAAAAAAAGATCAAGAAAGAATAACATTCGTAAAGAAAAAGTTAGGCTTAAAAAGATTGAAGAAGCTAATGCGCCACAACCGGAGCAGCAACAATGAAGGTAAGAAGCTCCCTAAAAAATCTTAAGACAAGAGACCGCAATAATAAACTTATAAAA
>MDTA01189697.1_pt1 | contig 32608 bp, 39 predicted proteins | sample 811151 | NCBI WGS metagenome assembly MDTA01 (sample SAMN05326648, study PRJNA326480) | marine metagenome | isolation source: seawater | place: Indian Ocean: South | collected 2010
CAGGGCAGAAGGCGCTTTTTATTTGTGCCATATTCTGCCAGGCCTTGCAGCTGGTAAGATAAGGGCTGTTGAATTGCAGCCCAGAATAAAATTAACAATAGGGGGTAAGCATTTATGCCATTACATAGCAGACTTCAAGATAATAACAGACCAGGAACAGACCCAGATAATAGAGATAAAAGGGTACAAAACAGACATTTACAAACTAAAGATAAAGGCAACCAGGCTGCTGTATCCAGCGCTGGACATTCTGGAAATTTCAGCCAAGGCCCTGCGCTCAGAGATATTATTACTGCGGCAGCTGATATTACTGGCGTCCAGCCCAGGGAAATAATAAGCCCCAGGCGCAGGGTCCCAGCTGTACTAGCCAGGCAAATTGTTTACAAGATAGCTGTTGAATATACCATTTTATCATACCCACAAATTGGCAGGGTATTAAATAGGGACCATTCAACAATCATAGCAGGATATAGGGCCTTCAATCGTAAATGTATTGCGCAACCATTTTTAAAGGGAACACTCCAAGCGGTCCTGGATAGGCTGGGGCTGTAATTGAAAAAGAGCAAGATAACGCCAGACCCACTAAGGGACCCACCAAAAAACCAGGGCGAATACCAGGCGCCAGGGCCACACTTAATTATACCTGGCAGGGCGTATGGTGATAATAGGTTTAATCAATTCCCCATGACACTAAGGGCCTTTAGTATATGCTGCGCCCATGCTAACAGCTGGACTGGTATATTTTTCCCTAACCAGAAATATATAGCCCAGGTTTTACAATGCAGCCAGCAGGCAGTAAGCCAGCATATGCAGCGGTTACTACAATGGGAATATATTGAGAAACTGCGCAACGCTGATATTCGCAGGAAGTATGGTAAGAAGGGCGCCCTTTGGCGTATCAGATATGACATTACAAAAACGCTTGATGATGCAATAGCAATGCAACCAGCCCAGGACAGAGACCCAGAATTAGAGGCTGAGATAGCAAGGCATAGCCTGGGGATAACTGGACCCAAGGGACAAAAGAACAAGGCCCATGTTGTACAAGATGCAGCTGGTATAAAAGAAGGTAAAGAGACAAATAACAAGCCAGGGGTTGTACTAGATAACAAGGCCCAGCTAGTGAATAACTCTACTAATTTAACTAATATAAATACTAAGGGGAATATAAAAGAATATGATTGTAGAAACTTGTGCAATATCTATTCCCAGATACTGCTTGAACACTATGGCAAGCCATTCAGTTATGACATGAGACAGATTGAATTGGCCAGGGATTTACTCAGCCTGGGTTATACAGCTGAGACATTCAAGACTGATGCAGCTGGCGTTATTAAATGGAAAAGAAATAAGAACCAGCAACCGCCATACAGCCTGCAATACTTTCTAAAGCGTAAACAATCCCAGGGAATGGCCCAGGGTCAAGCGTCCAGCATGGATATCGTTAAACATTTAGCAAACAGAATGAAGTTAAAATGACAAACACCAAACGAACATTCAGAGTTTGTTACGCTGCGATACAAAAAAAAATCTGTACGCTAGGCTCAGCAACGATTACAGCAGAAAATGCGACCTTGGGGGGGCCGCCCATAGCCTATCGTATGGGGGGTTTCACAAAAATATTTTGGAGTTTTCATCAAAACAAACAGAAAAGGAGGTTAAGATGAAAATATTTGATGTAGTTCAGCCAAAGGAAACTGACAAGCTGGACGAACAAACTGGTAAGCCTATAACCAGGTGGCAAAATTTAGGCATAGCGTTTGAGAAGGAGGGAAGGATTACTGGCATAAAGCTGGAGGCGTTACCTCTTCCAGACAACAAAGGGGAGGTTTGGATACGATTGTTTGAGCAAAAGCCAAAAGAGAACAAGTCTTATGGTAATGCTACGGACAATGTTGTAACTCCGCCCTGGGGAGATAGGTAATGTTAAATAAAAAAGTTAAAAAACTATGGCTAGGCAAATTTGTATCCATAAGGGATTACGAATTAAAAAATGCTATAAGGCGTGGCGGTTTGATGATATCTCATGGTAAAGACAAAATGTTTTTAGATGTAGAAAAATTATCAACCCTCAAGCCAAGTGGTATGCCATTGCAGTCAAAGTTTGGCGGCACCTATCAGCTAGTGGATATTACCTTCAAGCCTTTAACAGAGGACCCTAATCAAGGGAGATTGTTTGATGGGTAAAAGGGTAGTTCCACCAGTTGGGAGATTTGGAGGCGTGGGCGAAGTCCGCAAACGCCTCAGAGGTTCTCAAATTATTTATGATAACAGAGATGGCCTGGCAAGTGAAATGCTGGGCCTGGCCAAGGCTAGGATAACTGATATCTTTGATTGGGAAGGTCAACAGCTTTCTCTCAAAGATGTTAAAGATATTCCAGAGCATGCTTTGGCTGCCATAAAAAAAATTAAAATTACGCCACGCCAGGACGGAGAAGATATCATTGAAATAGAAATGGTAGATAAGGTCCGTATTATGCAGCTGCTGGCAAAGTCTGCTGGACTTCTGGATACAGAAAAAGATGCTGATAAGCCAGCTGTCGTAGATATCCAAATGGTTATGCCAGATGATAAGAAAGATACCAAATGAAAGAAATATTAATCTTAGCGTATGACTTAAAACACCAGGTAGATTTGCTGCCTATTTTTCAGAAAATGGAAAATAAGGTTGATGGCGTTGCTACTGATATGAATATACAGCAGAGAGCAGCTGCTCTTTGTAAAGAACTTGAAAGGTATGTGAATGAAAAAGAACGATAAAAAATATGAAATATTGTGGACAGCTTACCATACTGCTATTGTGATATTGTTAGCTGGATTATTGATTGTAGAGGTGCTGGAGTATCTTAGATATCCAGCCCATTTTTTTGGGGTGTGATGGAACCAGTCTGGTCTATAAGAGTTACTAAGCATAACATACATTGGCTGGCAAAAAAAATTTTTAACCTCTGTGCAGAATATACAAAAACAGAGGAGGTATCAGAGAGGTACATATACGAAGTTTTAAAAAAGGAGTTAGACATTGAAGGAAAAACCAGCAGTAACAAAACTTGATTTTAGCCGTAGTCCCATTGTTGCGGACTTCATGCAGTCAAAAGGTTTTGTGAGAGGACTTATGGGACCAGTAGGGAGTGGCAAGTCCTACGCTTGTTGCGCTGAACTATGGCGCAGAGCGATACAGCAAAAGCCCTCTCCCAGAGATGGTATCAAACATACCAGGTTTGCGATAGTCCGTAATACCCACCCAATGTTAAGAACCACTACGCTCAAGACATGGCTTGAACTTATGCCAGAGCATATCTGGGGTAATGTAAAATATGCACCGCCTATTACTCACCATATCAAACTACCAAGCAAGGGAGATGCTGCTGGAATAAACTGCGAAGTTATTTTCTTAGCGCTTGATGACCCTAAAGATGTAAGGAAACTTTTATCGCTGGAACTTACTGGTGCCTGGGTTAACGAATGTAGAGAACTGCCAAAGGCAGTTATTGATGGTTTAACTCATAGGGTAGGCAGATATCCAAGCAAGGCAGACGGAGGACCCACCTGGCATGGTGTAATCCTGGACAGCAACCCTTGTGATACAGACCATTGGTATTTTCATCTTGCAGAAGGAAAAGACAGACCCAAAGGCAAATACGCTTGGGAGTTCTTTAAACAGCCTCCAGGGGTGCTTGAAATGGATTTAAAGGACATTCCAGAGGACATGCCAGAGGCAAACGGATTTTTACAAGCTGCTGGCAAGTGGTGGCGTACAAACCCAAAAGCAGAAAATTTGCCAAACCTTCCTACTGGCTATTATGAACAACTGCTAGGTGGCAAGAACCTTGACTGGATAAAATGCTATGCGCAAGGCAAATACACCTATGTTCAAGAAGGTATGCCTATCTGGCCAGAATATGATGATACTACTATGGCAGCTGATTTAGAACCAGAGCCAGGCGTACCAGTTCAAGTTGGTTTGGACTTTGGACTTACACCAGCTGCTGTATTTGCTCAGCGTATGAAGAATGGCGCCTGGCATGTCTTACATGAACTGGTAACATTTGATATGGGTCTGAATAGATTTGTAACCATGCTCAAAGAAGAGATGGGAATATATTTTCCTAAGTATCAGTTCTATGTATGGGGAGACCCAGCTGGACAGCAAAGGGACCAGATATACGAAACAACTGCATTTGACCATATGCGAACAATGGACATAGTAGCCAGGCCAACAGCAACAAACGATTTTAAGGTGAGGCGTGAGGCTATGGCTATACCAATGCAGAGACTTATACATGGCAAGCCAGGGTTCCTTATAAATAAAAAATGCGAAAGATTAAGGAAGGCACTAGCAGGCGGATATCATTTTAAAAGGATATCTATGGGTGCTGGACAAGAGAGATACAGAAGTACACCAAATAAAAATGAACATTCTCATATTGGGGACGCTGCTGGTTATTGCTTGCTAGGCGGTGGAGAACATAAGGATATGGTAACAAGGAAACACAATGTTGCAAAAATGCAACAGCCAAAAGCAAAGGTATTGGACTTTGATGTTTTCTCCTAATGAACTCAATCAAGTAATGCGCTTGCTATATCCCCTTCAGAGGGTCGTAAAATGGCACCCTGCTCATTTTGATATGATTGACCTAAATAGTTTTGACCAGCGTAATATGGCCCTCTATGGCTCAAGAATGAGGCAGTTTGAGCAGCTTATAGATAAGGGCCTAGCTTTTACAGCTATGGAAGGCGATACCATATATGCAATGTTTGGAATATGGCAGTTATGGGACGGAGTGTATGAGGCCTGGCTAATTCCAAGTAAACATATTTCCAGGAGAACAATTAGATTTCATAGAGGAAGTAAACTATTTTTTGAGCATGCTGCGAACAAACTACGAATAAAGAGGTTACAAATTATGGTATGTACTGAGAATGTTCTGGCTGTGCGCTGGGCCAAGGTATGCTACTTTACAATAGAGGGAACCGCTAAACATTGGGGACCTCAAGGAGATGACTATTATATGATGGCAAGGATATTTTAATATGGGCGGATTATTTAGCAGTCCCTCTCCCCCACCACCTCCACCAACTCCAGAAGTTGACAGAAGAAGTCAACAGCTTGAGGAAGATGAGAGAAGGGAGAGAAGGAAGATAAGGTCAAGAAGGTTAGCCAGAAGTGGCGCTGGAAGGCAGCTGATGACACAAGTTAGGGTATCACCAACAGCTGGTGGAACTAATGTGGCGTCTAATACAAAACTTGGGAATAATGATGTAAGAAACCCTAGGGGCTAACATGCCTAGGCGAACTTACATCAGAAACCCAAAACACAAAAGACCTACTACGGAAGGGGGGAATAATGCCAACTCATTACGGAATGGCGAACAAAAAAGACAAGGACAAAAACAAGAAGTCCAAAACAAACCTAAAGAAAGCAATGGCTAAGAAATATGGTAAGAAAAAACCAGCTATGGCATAGGACTAAGATATGGTCGCTAAAAAATTTCAAAACCCTGAAGGGGGCCTTAATCAAGCTGGAAGAGACCATTTTAAAAAGACTGAAGGTGCCAATCTCAAAAAACCGCTTTCGTCTGGTACTAGCCCTAGGCGCATTAGTTTTGCTGCTCGTATGGCTGGTGTAGAAGGTCCTATGAAGGACGAAAAAGGCAATCCAACTAGAAAAGCACTAGCACTAAAAGCATGGGGTTTCAACAGCGTTGCTGAGGCCAAGGCTTTTGTAGCTAAGCATAAAGCGGCATAATATGGCATTAGAAGTTAAAGAATTAAAAAAGCGCTATAAGACTTGTGAAACAAGGAAGGAAATGTGGCGCTCTATATACGAAGAGGCATATGAGTTTTGCTTACCAATGCGCAATCTTTATGATGGGTATTATGAGCAAAATACACCAGGCCAGAACAAGATGAAGAGAGTGTTTGATAGTACAGCTATCCACTCAACATCAAGGTTCGCTAACAGAATACAATCAGCTTTGTTTCCTCCTCAACAGCAATGGTGTAGGCTGAGGCCTGGTCCAGATGTACCACCAGAACGAAGAATAGAGGCACAACAAATATTAGATAATTACACTACTAAAATGTTTAGTGTAATGCGCCAGTCTGGTTTTGATTTAGCAATAGGTGAGTTTCTTTTAGATTTAGCGGTGGGTACTGCCTGCATGCTCATTCAAAAAGGAGATGATGTTCAACCTATAAAGTTTACTTCTATACCTATGTACCAGGTTACTTTTGACGAAGGACCTATGGGTAAACCTAATTTTGTATTTAGAAAATTTAAAAAACCTTTTGAGGCTATACAAAAAGAATTTCCAGAAAGCGATATACCAGAAGAACTTGCTCAGAAATATCAAGAAAGGCCTATGGAAAGAGTTGAACTCTTAGAGGCTACTTATCCAAATGATGATGGAGATTTTGATTATTGTTTAATGACAATGGAGGGGGATTATAAAATCCTTCATAAAACATTAAAATCTTTTCCTTGGATTATATCCAGGTACATGGTGGCGCCTGGTGAAATATATGGAAGAGGTGTTTGTTTATATGCCTTACCAGATATTAAGACGCTGAACAAAGTTGTAGAATTAAACTTAAAAAATGCCAGCCTAAGTATTGGTGGAGTATTTACTGCGGTAGATGATGGCGTTCTTAATCCTCAAGCTATTCAAATAGTACCTGGTGCTATCATAGGTGTATCTAGTAACGGAGGCCCAAGGGGTCCAAGTTTAGCACCATTGCCTAGAAGTGGAGATGCTAACCTATCTTCATTGATAGCAAATGATTTACGAATGAATATTAAGAAAACTCTTTTAGATGAAAGCCTGCCTCCAGATAACATGAGTGCAAGGTCTGCAACTGAAATTGTAGAACGAATGAAAGAGTTAAGTCAAAACTTAGGTTCTGCTTTTGGTAGATTGATTAACGAAACTATGACGCCAATCATTACCAGGACTTTAGAGTTAATGGACCAAGAAGGTTTGATAGAACTACCACTAAAATTAAATGGATTAGAAGTACAGATTGAACCTCAGTCTCCTTTGGCTATGGCACAGAATATGGAGAAGGTTGGAAACATATTACAATTTATGCAGATATCCCAGGCTCTGGGTGGTGCTGGTGGCGCCCTAATAAATCCAGAGGCTGTTGGGGATTACTTATTAGACAACTTAGGTATTGATGCCAACCTTAGAACTACTCCAGAACAGAGAGCGCAAATTATACAGCAGGCTCAGCAGATGCTGGCGCAGCAACAAGGAATGGCTGGTCCTGGGGGTCCACCAGCTGAGGGGCCTGGTGCAGCAGCAGCAGCAGGGCGTCCTCCAGATGTTCAACAAATGATGGCTGAAAGTGAAGGCGCACCGCCTGGCGGTCCAAATCCAGATGTAGAAGGTGCAGCCCCAGATAGGCCAGCGGAAGGATAATTATGGCAAACAATGCAGAAAAGATTAGAGATATCAATTCTCCAGGCTGGGACGGATTAGATAGTAATGTAGCCCAGTTTAGGATAAGTGATGATGATATTCAGCGTAGGCTGGATATTGTTTATAGAAAGTGTTTTCAAACTCAAGAAGGCAAGGAAGTATTGGAACACTTAAAACAAATAACTCTTGACCAACCTTGCTGGGTTCCTGGTGCTGATAGCAGCTATGGCTATGCTAGAGAAGGCCAGAACTCTATTGTGAGAGAGATACAACAACGAATAAGGAGAGCAAATGAGCCAAGCTAATGAGGCGCTGGCTGCTGATACAGAAGTTGAAAAGACTGAAGAGCAGCAACAACCAGAGCCAAAAGGATTGATGGAGACACAACCCAGAACGGAAGAAGATGTTTCACAAGAAACAAATGAACCAGCACCGCACCTAGAGCAGACGCCTACTGAGGATAATGATGATGAAGGTCCTTACGATAGGCCAGATTGGTTTCCAGATAAGTTTTGGGAAGATGATGGTCCAGACCTGGAAAAGATGGCTGCTAGCTATAATGAACTTGAAAAGAAGTTTCATAAGGGAGACCATAAGACCCCAGAGAAGTATGATAAAAGTATAGTAGAGAAAGCTGGTATTCCAGATGATGACCCTCTTGTATCATTCTTTGATGACTGGGCCAAGAAGAATGGTCTTACACAATCAGCATATGATGAAATAACAAATCAGTTTTTGAGCCAGGCTCAAGGACAACAAGAAAGTATTGACCTAGATGTTAAACAACAAAAAGCACTTCTAGGAACAAACGCTGATGAAATTATCAAAGGTAATATAGGCTGGTCTGATAGCTTACTGCGCAAAGGTATTATCTCTGAAGAGGAGAGAGATGAGATAGATATATGGGGCGGTACAGCTATTGGACAAAAACTTCTTATCAAGATGAGGAACCTGGCTGGAGATAGTATTACCATTCCTACAAGAACTGAAACTCCAGAACTTCCAGAGAGTGAAGATGATTTCAAAGCAGAAACAAGTAAGATGATGAAGGACCCAAGATATGGGACAGACCCTGCATATACTAAGTCTGTTGAGAAAAGGTTTTACGAAAGGTATAAATAACTTTACAAGGTCCATCTTGTAGTGTATATCTTGTAATTGAAAGATAACTGGAACACAGCCTTTCTGGTAGCAAGGAAACTTGCGGCTGGCTCAAGGCCTATTTGAGTAGTTTCAGCCCAGACCTTCTGGACAACTGTTGCGCTGTTAAGTTAACAACTTTTGCTAGGAGGCAAATATGACAACACAAGCAAATCTGTCCCCTGCTTTCGTGCAACTCTTTGATGCTGAGGTTCACCAGGCATATCAAGGAAGTGCAGTCTTGACTGGGGCAGCAAGAATAAGAACTGGAGTAGTGGGTTCTACTGTCAATTTTCCTAAGGTAGGAAAAGGGCAGGCAAGCGTGAGAACGCCAGCTACTGATGTCGTACCACTTAACACCTCATTCAGTTCCGTAGCATGTTCGCTTACGGATTTTTATGCGGCTGAGTATAGCGATATCTTTTTACAACAGAAGATTAACTTTGATGAACGAAGAGAGTTGGCCCAAGTTGTTGGTTCAGCTATTGGAAGGCGTCAAGACCAAATTCTGTTAGACGCTCTAGCAGCAGCTAGTGCTGGTTCAACTGTGGCAAACACAGTCGTAACTAGCGGTAACGCTACCGCAAGTGATTTCAATGTAGGAAAAATCATTGCAGCCAAAAAAGCATTGGACGCTAAAAATGTCCCTGCTGAAGGAAGGCATATGATAATTCATGCAAATAACCTTGCAGCGTTATTGGGAGATGAGAGAGCAATTAGTTCTGACTTCCAGACAATCCAAGCCTTAGTAAGTGGCCAGGTAGGCCAAATGATGGGCTTTACCTTCCATATCCTTGGAGATAGAGATGAAGGTGGTTTGTCTAAAGATGGAAGTAATGACAGAACTTGTTTTGCATTTCATCAATCATCTATGGGTGTTGCGGTTGGTATGCCAGCCTCAACGGAAATTAACTACATTGCAGAGAAAACTTCATTCCTAGTTACAGCAAAACTATCTATGGGTAGTGTTGCGATTGACGCTGATGGAATTGTTGATGTTGTTTGCAGGGAAAGCTAAGGAGGTATAGTATGGCTTTTGCAAGAACTGGTTGGAACCCTATTGGCGGCCAATCTAAAAAAGGCTCTGCACCTCAGATGTTTTCATACAAGAGTGCAGACGCTATCGCAGCTGTAAATTCTGAAGGCTATTTTAATGAAGTAGCTAAAGAAGTTACAGTAGGGGATATCATCTTTGTTTACGATAGTAATACACCAACTATGAATATGGTGGTTGTGCTAAGTAATACTGGAACAGTAGTTGATGTTTCAGATGGTACAGCAATTACTGTCGCTGACGCTGACTAATAACAGAAGAGGGGGCAACAGCCCCCTCCTCATTATGAGAGGAGAAACATGGCCCAGGGAGATACTAATGTTACTGTTTGTAACAAAGCATTATTACTATTAGGTGCAGAACCTATTACTAGCTTTTCAGACGGAACGCCAGCAGCCCAGGCATGTTCTACAATATATGAGGATACAAAACGAACTACATTAGGTATGTATCGTTGGTCCTTTACAATAGCAAAAAAAGAATTAGCAAGAGATACAGTTAGTCCAAATAGTGAATGGACATACCAGTATCTATTACCAAACGATATTTTAAATGGAGTGCCAGAGGCAGTACGAACTACTAAGTCTCCAGGTGGACAGCTATTTAAAAACTGGGAGATAGGTCAAGCAGCTGGTACATATGCTGTCTTGATGACAGAGGCAACAGAAATTCATATTGATTATCAAAGAGTAGTAAGTGAAGGAAACATGCCTAGTTATTTTATTCAATTACTTGGATATCAAATGGCTTGGCATTTAGCAGAAATAATAACAGACCAAACAGCCAAAGCGGAATATTGGAGGGGTATAGCATTAGGAACAGCTGCTGAAAATTTTAGAGGCGGATACTTTAGACAAGCAGCGTCAATAGATAGTGGAGGACAAACTCCATCTGTTGTAGGGGACTATTTGCTTACTGATATAAGATGAGTAGAGTACAGCAGTATCAAGCGTCATTTACTATTGGAGAACTGGACCCATTGTTGCAGGGTAGGATTGACCTACAACAATACTATAACTCTGTTCAATCAGCAAAGAATGTAATATTTGAACCGCAAGGAGGTTTTAGCAGGCGCCCAGGATTAAGATTTCTAACAGACATTACAAGTCATGGTGCAGCTGATGGACATTACTTAGTACCTTTTGAGTTCTCTATTGATGAGAGTTTTATGATATGTATGACTGCTCTGAAAACAGACAACCCTGGTGCTAAAATCAGAATGTTCTTTTTCCAGAACGGACAACAATTAACAAACTTAAATAGTAGCAATAATGATTATATAGACCTAGAAGTTGGCAGTCTATATGCAGTTACTAACTACGATATTTCAAGATTGTATTATACTCAATCAGCTGACACTTTGATAATGGTCCACCCTAATATAGCACCATTCAAAGTACAGAGAGGGGCTACGAATACAGACTGGACAACATCTCTTCTTACTTCAGAACTTACCATTCCTAAGCATGCTTTCAATCTTGTAACAACTAAACCAACTACAACTATAACTCCAAGCAAAGTAGATGGAACAGTAGAGATAACAGCTGGTAGTGGTATATTTACTGCTAATGATGTTGACCAATTTATTGAGGCAGAAGATGGTTTTGGTAGAGCAAGGATAGTTAACTTTGTTTCTTCTACTGTTGTTGAGGCTTTTGTAGAAGTACCATTCTTTGATACCTCAGCTATACCATCTCAAAACTGGTTTTTAGAAAGTGGCTACGAAGATAGCTGGAGTAATAACAGAGGCTGGCCTATCTCTGCTACCTTCCATGAAGGACGCTTATACTTTGGAGGCAGCGGTTCCTTACCATCAACTTTATTTGGTTCCAAGGTTGGACAATTTTTTAACTTCAAGGCAGCTGAAGGACTTGATGATGATGCTATAAAAATTACCCTGGCAACAGATAGTGTTAACACAATTACTGGCATGAGGTCTGGTAGAGACTTACAAGTTTTTACGACTGGGGCAGAGTTCTTTATTCCCCAGGGAGATTTAGACCCAATCACTCCTTCTAATGTTGTTGCAAAGTCTAGTACAAAAAGAGGTGCTAAGGCTTATGTAAGGCCCCAGGCAGCTGAAGGTGGTACATTATTTATTCAAAGGCAAGGTAAGGCAGTAAGAGAATTATTGTTCTCTGATGTTGAACTATCTTATGTTGCCAATAACATATCCCTTTTATCTTCTCATTTAATAGTGGACCCTATCAAAACTGCATTGAGAGCAGCTACGGATACAACAGAGGGAGACTTACTGCTTATTTTAAATGGTGAGGATAGTTCTGGTTATAGAGCAGCTAGCTTGCCATTTACTGGACAGCTTGCAGCTTTTATGTTGAACAAGGGCCAAAACATTGTGGCGCCTTCTCACCTGGTAACAGATGGCGTTTTTAAAGATGTAGCTGTTGATGTTGATACAATTTATTGCATTGTAAAAAGAAACATAGGCGGAGTAGATAAATATTATATTGAGGTATTTGATGATGACTTCACTACTGATAGCGCTACACAAGTCCTAACTGGTTTCTCTGGCTCAACTTATTCTGGTTATTCTCATATAGAAGGTAAATCAGTTAAGGTTATAAGAGATGATATTGTTGACCCAGACCATACTGTTTCTGGAGGCAATGTTACAGCTGGTGGACAACCTCAGTTATATTTAGAGGCTGGTTTAAATTATGATGTAGAAGTAAAAACAAATCCAGTAGAGACCAGGTTATCTAGCGGTACTATTGCCAGTCAAAAGAAAAGAATATTAGAGATTACTCCTAATCTTTACAAATCACAAAACTTAGTAATTAACAATAGAACTATTGATTTAGCTAGTGGTCCATTGTCTGGCGCTGGCGGAGTGCAAACCTTTACTGGCAAGAAAAGAACTCATGGGTTCTTAGGCTATGACAGAGATGGTGTAATAACAATCTCCCAAAATGAACCAGTCTTTTTAACTCTTTTGAGTTTGGCATATAAGGTTAGTTTGGGACAATGACGGAAGGACTAATATTATGAGTGGTGTTGAATTAGCAGTATTGGCAGTAGCCTCAAGCGTAGTAAGCGGTTATGCACAAATTAAAGCAGCTAAAGAAAAAAAGAAAATGTATGATATGCAAGCTAACGCTACAAGAATACAAGGTAAAGTTACTGCCCTTCAATATAAGAAAGAGGGTGTAGATAAACTTAAAAAGTTAAACTATGTCCTGGCGTCTAATACTGCAAGGGCTGCCTCTGGAAACATAGACCCATTCTCTAGTGGAGGTTCACCAGATATCATTAACACTTACTCACTTAGACAAGGTGTAAATGATTTTACAATCTCCAGAGACAACCAAACTATGGCAATCAAGATGGCCAACTACCAGGCAGACCAATACAACTATGCTGGTAAAGTAGCGGTTAAGAACGCTCAACGAATGGCTGTTATTAATGTAGGTATGAGTGTAGCGCAAGCAGGATTTATTTATGGTACTGGAGGATTTACTGGTGGCAAAAATGTATTCTTACCAAATGCTAATGCTGCAACAAATACTACCTCAACAATAACAAAAACCAATCTAATGAATTATAACACCACCGCAGCAGTACCAGTATATGCTTGATGAGAACAGAATGTTACAAAATGTTACAAAGGTAAACAATGGCCAAAGCTAGAGAAAGATATGAAAGTACGGGTGTTTTAGCAGTACCCAAAAATATTGACTTTGCTGGACAAAGAGAGGCTAGCGCTGGCTATACTGCATTGTCTAATAAGCTAGACCAGATGAGTACATTCTTTATGGGCCAGGCTGAAGGTATGGCCAAGATAGAAGGTGCTGAGTATGGTGCTGCCAACATGCCTACACAGCAACAAATTGATGATGCTATAAAGAATGATACGCTAGACGAACTTCAATTCCCAGGTGATAACTTTACTGTTTTTGGTAGAGCAGCTAAAAATGCTGGGCTAACATCTTTGTATGATGATTTAGAGTTCTCAGCTAAAAAGAAAATATTAGACCATATCATAGACTATGAGAAAAAAGAACTAGACCCCAGCGGATTAACAGAACACTTTGATACTATCATCAATGGGTATGCTAGTGTTTTTGATGAGCAAAGCCCAGCCCTTGCAGGAAAGTTTAGAGCAGATGTTGGCATATATGCTTATACAAAAATGCAAGGGGAGATGAGTGAATATCTCAAAGTAGAAAAGAAAAAACAAAAGGCTGCTTTCCAAAGTTCATTTGAAATGATTACAATGGACGGAGGAGAACTTTCTACCATTATAAAAAACATGACCCCAGTATTACCTAGCGATTTACCGCCAGGTATGACTGGTGCAGAGGTGGATTTACAACCTCCAACAGAACAACTATCAACAATGATAAGAGAAAAGAAAAAGCTAATTCTTTTCAAAGCAAAATCTCTTGGTTACTCCGCACCAGAAATAAGCACCCTGGCAGAAGAGTTTGACAAGAGAATATTGAATATAAAAAAGAATATTATTAAAGATGAGTTGGTTACTATACCTCAAGGACAAAGAGGTACATTCTTTAAAAGATTAGAAAGCGCCTTACAGCAAGGTCCAAATTCTAATGTAGCAAAAGAATTACCACCAGAGGTATTTAATGCTTTGTTTTCTTCAGAGGGAGAGGACCAGCTTACATTGATAAATATGGCCAGGACTAATTGGTTTGAGCAGTTAGATAATGACAATAAAGTTATTGCTCATAGGTCAAACATTAGAGGTCATACTAAAGATAAAAATACAGATAACTTCAATACTGGATTAATGAAGTTTATGTTTCCTAAAGGCAATACTGATTTAGAGATAGAGCAAGATAAAAGTAATGGTCTGACAATGATGACGGAGGCCTTGAGTGTTTTTCAACAACAAGGTTTTACAGAAGAGTACGGAGTATTTAAAACTACATTTGACAAGGTAACAAGAACCAGTACAGACAATGGCGTAACTGGTTACAACTCAATGGCATTGTTTGACAATACTGATGTTCTAACAAGGTTTCAAACAGACTTGGCTAATATAAATCCAGCTATGTCTGTTGCTGATGTTCAAATAGCATTTAATAAAAATCAATTAACTTTAAAAACCTATCTTGATTTAGCTGAAAAATACAAAGCCAATTTGTCAAATGATGACAAGGCAGCAATACAACTAATAAAAAATAAGTTAGATATGTCTGACAATTTTTATGTTGATAAAGAGTTTCTAACCTCGCAAAAAAATAAAATATATACCGCAACCCTTAGTAAATATATCCTGGACAAAAAAGCTGCTGGAAATGATTTTGACCCCTTAGCTTGGGTTGAAAACAATATGCCAGAAGTTGTTAGGAACACAGCAAATCAAAATCCAATTCCTGGACAAGTATTACATTCAGCATTTCAAGGTAAACTCAATAACCAGGGTAATCCATATACATTAGGGGGACAGACAGCTTTCCTTACTCATTACAAAACTCATACAAGAAGTATGCTTAATAGGTTAATTAGAAAAGCTGTATCAGACGGACAAACAGAAATAGCTGAACGCCTACAAAGAGATAAAGAAATATTAGATGAGTTGGTTGCAGACCCTAATTTTGATAGTCAACAAATACCATTTTATAAACTGGACGATAATTAATGAGTGATGATTTTGTAAATGATGATTTTAGTAAGGCGTATAGAGAACTCCTTGTGATGACAAGTGAGGAGGAATACTCTGTATATAGGGACCCTTACACTAATGAAGTGGCTTACTATCAAGGTGAGTTGCCTCTAAAGATTGGGCTGCCACCAGAAATAGAAGATGGTACACCAGAGGCTTTGGAATATAAACAAAAGCAAATAGAAGTCTATGGCATGCCTGGTCAATTCTTAGACGATAATTTTATTAAACAAAAAAAAGAGGGGCGCCAGGAAGATGTTGTAAATGATAAGGCCTGGATAAGGGCGTCTAAGATTTTACACAAATATATGGCTAATCAAAATAGAAATATTTTATATACAAGAGATGATGAGAATGAAGAAAAATTAACTACTGATAAAGACTTTGCAGAGTGGGGTATAGATTATATGTCCAGCTTTGAAAACAACTTTACTAATATGTTAATTGATACAAACAAATTAGATGGTGCGCCAGCACCAGTAGCAGCTGCAATGTATTATCTTTTGGAAACCTCAGATAGAAAAGGTATTCTTTTAGATAACTTTATCAATGGTCTTTATTATACTGCTATGGATTACAGCAATCTTGTAGGCCTGGCTACGCTTGGTGTAGGTTTGATTGGACGCCAAGGCGGTAAACAGATGACGAAAGTTGCATTTAGAGAGTACCTTAAAAACTTAGTAAAAAGAAAACCAGACGCTGCTGAGATTGCTCTAGGCGTAGAAGGTATGACTTATATGATGGGTTTTGATTATGGCGCCCAGACTGCAAGAATGAGGGCTGACAAACAAGAAGAATACAATCTTGGACAAACAGCTACAATGGGTGCAACTGGTGCAGTAGCTGGCCCAATATTAGGAAGAACACTTGAGGCTGCTGGTACTGGTGTAAAAAGGGTAGTTGAGAAAGGTATGGATTTAGTTAAGCCAGAAGAAAGAGCCTTACAATCAATTACACCAATCCTGGATATTACTGAAACCAAAAAGATAGAAAATATAATAACGAAGAAACAAGCTGATAATTTATTTTCTGCCATTACTAAAATGAAAGATGATGATGGCTTTAGTATTACACTTGATGGCAAAACTCCAGAGGACCTAGGATTTAAAAAAGGTTATATGCTTGCGCCTCTAAAACAAACAGAACTAAAGTTTGACGCTAAAGAGTTTGATATGAATGACCTTGCAGAATTAGCAATAAATGTCAAAGCGTTAGATAAAGCCCTAGAAGGTTCAGAGGGTCAAGTATATGCTGGGGCCTGGAAAAACCCAGATACTCAGCAGTTTGAGTTAGATGCCTCTATTCGTGTTGACAACCTTGATAAGGCATTGTATATTGCAAGGGCTGGTAATCAGTATGGAATATTTAATTTAGAAAACTTTGACTTGGTATTTACGATAGATGGAATTAAAAAACTCAAAGCAAGTGGAACTTATGACATTGGACAGCAAATCTCCACAAAAGGAACTAATGAACAGCTTAGCAAAAAGTTTACAGAAAGCAGGCTGGAAATTGGTGGAGAAGTCCAGCAGGACGCTAGCAAAAGAGGCAGCAGCAGCCAAACGAACAACAAAGATATAGAGGTGCCACCTCTTGAGGGAGGTGAGTAATGTCTATACCTAAAGACGAAACCGCTGTTGTAGCAGGCGAATTTACCAATAAAAAAAATCAAAACAAAGATACAGTAAATCTATTTAGTGATGAAAGCCAACCGCCATTAACTGGAGACATGGCAGGCGGTGGTGGTGAGTATGTATCAGAGCAAGACAAATCATCTCTTACAGAACCAGTACAAATAGCAAGTTTAGGTAGCACTATTAATACTATCGTCAAGAAAGGCGGTAAAGCTATTGATAGTGGTATTGAACTTTGGAATGAAAAGACTGGTGCTGTTGATGCTACTACTACTCCATCTGTAAAAAAAGAAAAAGAGGCACAGAAAAAAGCTAATGAAAAATTAAGAAGTGAGGCTGAGGGTGAGGCGCCTTTCATACAAGCAGATGATGGAACTGTTTTCTTCAAACCTATGTCTGCTGAAGATTTACAAAATGTCAAAACCTATATGCAGAGTGATATAGACTTTGATGTTGTACTACCTAATCTCAATAAAATAAGTAGCAGCAAGTCTGACGATACAGCTGATGTTCAGTTTAAAAAACTGATTGGGGCTATGTATGAGCATTACAAAGGTGCTAAAGATGTAAAGGGAGACAAGATACTCAAAGGCGGCAAGCAATACAAACAAGGCAAAGTTGTAGATAAAGGTCAAAGCAAGTCTGGTCGTACTTTCCAAGATATAATTAATGACGCTAACAAAATTGGTTCTGTTGATATTATGTTGCAACTCTTAACAAGAGAGGCAAAAGATAGACCATTTACTGATGCAGAATTACTAGCAGCTAAAAGAACAGTTTTGTCTTTTACTATTGTTGCTGAAAAAGCAATGCAAGCCTTTGAGAAGTCTGGCAGTCCTATGGATTTAGCTAAGGCCCACCAGGCTCTAAACATTGCTGGTTATGCACAGATACAATTAGTAGGCGTACAAGAGGCAATAGCTAGAACTCAAGTATCAAATAAAATTATAGCCTCTCCAGGACAATCAAGAATACAAGCATTAAAAACCTGGTCTGATACAAACAGAGTAGGAGAGTTTACTGCTGTACTTACAGAGAAAAATTTAGCTGAATACTTTGAGGCTAATGGAGGTGAGGCTGCTGTAACAACAATGCTTGCAGCTTACAAGGCTTTACCTAATGATGTATCTAAAAACAAGTTCTTAAAAATGACAATGCTTGATAGGGCTAAGATGACGCCTAGAGCATTAGTAGAAATATATACTTCTGCATTGTTATCATCTGGTGTAACTCATGCCTATAACACAGTTTCTCAGATAGCGTTTTATGAAATGCTAATGGCAGAAAAGTTTTTAGTAGGTCTTACTGGGGACAAAGCCTCATTTCAATCAGCGTTTGCTATGTTGAAAGGCCATGTAACTTATTTACCCCAAGCTATAAGAAACATGACCCATGCCCTTATACATGAAAAATCTCTAACAGAAAACTCTAGTAAATTAGATATGTCTGGACGGACTGTTACTAGACAAGGCTTTGGTCTTAGAAACAGAGCAGAAGGCGGAGGCCTGGGAGAAAGCGCAGCTGCTCTTACCATAGATGGTTTGGGTATAACATTTAGAATGTTGGGCTATCGTCCAATGATAGCGATTGATGAATTTTTTAAAACTATGGCCAGAGGCGTAGAAATAGAAAGTATTGGAATGAGGGCTAAATCTGAGGCCTATTCCAATAAGCTAAAAGAACTAAATGAGAAGATAGCAAATGAAGGTATTGATGTATCTAAATATAAATACACAGCTATCATTGACCCAGAAAAAGGCACTAAGAAAACATTTACTGGGGAAGAGGCTTTAAAAAGAGAGGCCTATGATTTTAGCATAGAGACATATTTAAAGGTTATAAACTCTGATGAAACCTTTAGGCAGGGTACAGAGTTTGGCAAAATGCTTACTTTCCAAGATGACTTGCCAGGAATATTCCAATCTGCAATGCCATTCTTTAACCTACCAATGGTAAAGATATGGGTTCCGTTTTATAAAACACCTTCACAAATTGTAAGAAGAGTATCAGAAAGAAGTCCTCTTGCTTTAGTAATGCCTGGTTTTTACAAGAAACTTATCAATGGCAATGCTACTGAAAAAATAGAGGCTATGGTAAGAATGATGACTGGTACAGCTATGTTTGCAAGTTTAGCATACGCTGGTACTGGTGGCATGAACGAAGGCTATGCTATTACTGGTTATGGACCAAGAGACCCAAAAATTAGAAAAACCTGGTTAGAAAATCATAGACCATATTCTATTGGTGTAAGAAAAAAAGGTGCAGATGGAGAGTGGTTAGATGAATGGACCTGGGTAAGCTATGCTAGATATGACCCATTATCTGGAATATTGGCTATGGCTGGTGATTTTAATGATGCCATATTCAATGTAAATGATGAGGACACAATATTAGATATGCTGACTGGGGCTGGACTAGCCACTATGAGATATACTTCTACTGCCTTACCTATGACACAATTCATAGGAGAGTTTATAGACCTTATGGGTTCTCCATTCCAAAGCCATGAAAGCCAGGTAGAAAGAGTTACACAACTTCTAGCTAAACAAATGTTTGCAGCAGGAGGCATTGTTAAAGAGCATGTAACCTTTGGTGTAGGTGATAACTTCAAAGGGCCAGCTGATTTCCCTGGTGTAGGTATTATGCTTGAGGGTTCAATAGAACGCTCTGGATATGGTGAAAGCGCTAAGTTTGGTGATATGACAGTTGGCTCAGAGATGGCGTCTAGCACCTTACCTTCTAATCAATATGATGATGTAAATATTCCTTGGTGGAATAGACCAGCTGGTTTGCAACCAGTAATGAGAGCATGGTACGAAATGTTAAATACTATTTGCTCTAAGACAATAGGCTGCTCAGCTGACTTACCAGTTAAAACCAACAGATGGTATGAGCCAATTCCACAAACTAGAGGTGCTGGTTGGGAATATATTTCTCCGTATAAGGTTATTGATTTACCTCATGCTAATATTGTTAACCAGGAACTAGCAAAACTTAACCTGGGTCTAGCCCCCCTTAGTATCACTATGGGAGAACCTCAAATAAAATTAAATGGAGAGCAGTTTGACAGATATATTGAACTATATAATTATCCTCAAAGAGGTAAATTTGCCAAAGAATATTTTAAAAGTAATGTTTATGTAGGCGGTGATAAACTTATGCCAGGCAATGTTCTGGAAGAGTTTAAAATAATTATTGATAGTGAAGGCTATCAGAAAGTTAAAGGTATAACTGGTTTAGAAGATGCACCTCCAGCCCATAAAATAGAACAACTAAAAGGTGTGGATAATGCACATAGAAAATATGCAAAAGATTTGCTGGTATTAGAATATCCAGAACTAAAAGCATTACTCATAGAGAGAGATGAGTTTAAAAAGGTATTTGGAGAAAACCCAAGAAACCTTACGGACCCAGATATCTACGATATACAAAAGGCAATCCAGGAGAATAGAAAAGCATTAGAGTAATTTTTTTGTTCTGATTGTTAATAATGAGATTATTGGTAATATTTATACGGAGAAAATATTATGGCACTATTTGATGTAAACGATAATGTAAGGAAAGTTACAGCAACAGCTAATGGGAACCTGGTTGACTTTGATTTTAACTTCCAGGTAAACGCTACTACTGACATTGATGTAGCCCTAGATGGTGTAGCAAAACAACTTACTTCAGATTACACAATAGTTACAAGCGCAGGCGCAGCTGGTCTAAACGCTAATGGTACTGGAACAGTAAGATTTAATTCAGCACCAGCAAACAATGTAACAGTTTCAATAAAATCAGATGTACCTCTATCAAGGGCTAGTGTTTACACCTCTGGTGGTAACATTACAGCAGCGTCATTAGAGGCTGACTTTGATAGAATTGTTATGGCCCTGGGGGACGCTGATGAAACTTTGAACAGAAGTTTAAAGGCACCAGTAAATGACCCTGCTGATGTAGATATGACCCTTCCTAAAAAGGAAACCAGGAAGGGCAAGCTACTTGGTTTTGATGCAACAAGCGGAGACCCAGTAATACAAGATGCTGCGGTATCTTCTGCTAGTGTATCCAATGTTACTACTGGCGCACCAGGCAGCGCTGCAACAGCAACAGCAACATACAATTCTACTACTGGCGCAATAGACTTTACCTTTGGTTTGCCTCAAGGCGCCCAAGGTGCAGCAGGTAACAACGGAGTTTTTAATGCCATAGCTACACAGCTAGAGGCTCAGACTGGTACAGAAAATACAAAGGGTATGACACCTCTTAGAGTTAAAGAGGCAATCAACGCCCAGGTATCTGGTATATCAGCAGTAGCGTCTAAGTTCTTTGGTGTTAAAAAGATAGTAGAAACAACCAGCGGTGTTGGTCGTACAATATTACAACAAGAGCATACATTAGTGGGCGGTTCTGAAAACCTAGTCCTATCAGATTATGAGACTTATTTCTTTGCGACTGGTTCAGTAGGACTAACGCTAAGGTCTAGTGATGGACACTTACTAATAGATTTACCATAAAGGAGGTATAAAGTGGCAACAGTTGATTTAGGCAAAATAAAATTTCATTGGAGAGGGGCCTTCTCCACCAGCAATACATATGAGGCAGATGATGTTGTAAGTCATTCTGGTAGTTCCTGGATATATGTAAACACGACTAACAAGACTGGTTCTGCGGCAGGCGCACCTTCTAATAGTAACACCACTCATTGGAACTTGATGGCAGACGGAACTCTGCCTTTGACAACAGCAGGCGATTTACTAAGCCATGATGGTAACAATGCCATAAGGGTACCAGTTGGTAATGTTGGTTCAGCTGTAAAAGTTACAAGCGCAAACACTTTAGGCTTTGGAACAGTTGGAGGTTTTGAAGGGCAAGATATTTTAAGCTGTAATATTCCTCTATATGCCAATACAAGCAATAGTACGCTTGGAGGAACTGATGGTAAATATCCCTGGTTAGCAAGATACAATGGTAAGTCTGGTGCTAATGCTGATTGGATACCTCAAGACGGAATGATTAACGGAAGATGCGGTCCAGTCAAAAGAGACACAGACCAACATATTTGCACAACAACTTCATTACATTGGATTAATGGTAAGAACGAACCTATGACTGCTGGATACCAGCAACCTGGTTTAGGTTCTGGTACTAATACTGGAACATATGAGATGAGCCACCATTACGCTCAGTTGAGTATGGAATTTGGCGGAATGGCCGCTGATGAATATTTTGTAAGGCAATGGTTCAATACTCATTCTACTGTTTTACTTACAAATAAAGGCAATATATGGGTTGGCGGAGAAAATGGCTCTGGCCAGTTGGGATTGGGGGATACAACAGATAGGTACCAACTTGTAAGGAACCCTTACTTTGGACCAGATGCAACCCAAAACTCTGTGAGTATGGAAGTATCTTGTGTGGCAACGAATGATGCTAAAGGATACCAGGGTATGGGTAATACTCATTACTTTGTTATTACTCATAATGGAGATGTTTATTCTTTTGGCTGGGGAGGCTCTGGAAGTCATGGTCTTGGAAATACCAATAATACAAGTGTACCAACAAAACTTAGTGGATTAAGCAACATTGTACAGATATCAGCTGGATATAGCTGTACTTACTTTGTTGATAGTAGCGGCAATGCTTTTTTCTGCGGTTCAAATACTAGCGGTATATCATCATTAGGCGCTGCTCATACCTCACCTCAACAAATGACAGCTGTATCAAACTGCGCACAGATACTTTGTAATTGTACTTACTATTATAATGGAAATATTGCAGCTAATGGATATTACATTGATACCTCTGGCAATCTTTATGGAATTGGCGAAAATGCCTCTGGAAATCTAGGCCAAGGTAATACAACTGATTTATCTTCCTGGACCCAGATAGGCGGCTCTGAGAATTATGCAGCTGTACAAGTAGCTGGTAATGCCTCAACTACAAGTGTAGTAGCCTGGAAGGGTAATCCTTCTGGAGTTGATGGACCAGGTGATATGTACACTTATACGATTGCCAATAATACTGGTATGTCATTTAATGTTATAGGATACAATGGACATGGTGCCTTAATGCAAGGAAACACAACTGCAAACTCCGCTGTCCTAGACCCTCAAACAACTACCCATGGCAGCAATTATCATAAAACAGTTACCTCTTCTGCTGATGGTGTTATTCAGACAAACAATGTTCTATTTCCTAGAAATGAAATGATTGCTTGTTTCCCATTTAGAACCAGCGGATACAATGCGCCTGGTTGGTGGGGATTAGATAAGCAAAGGCGTCTATGGATATGGGGCTATATGGCTCAACCATATGAGTATCAAGCCAATACAGCCGCAAGAAATTTTACTAATGCCTTTATGTACCCAGCTGGTAATCAGCATACGCTAACTGGCCAGACTTCTTGGTGGTTAGGTTCTGATGATATTAGGTTTGAAGATATATATTCCATAGGTCATCACTACTCTGGTTACTGGTCTCACTTTGCTAGGTTTAGTGATAACTCATTATGGGGTATTGGCAACAACTATTATTATCAACATGGAACCAATTACAATACTACCTTTAGGTTCTGGCACAAAATTAACCCTTAGGAGATAATATGACTTACAAAGCACACCTAGAAAGAAAGCTATATAAAACTACTCTCAAGAAAGAAAATATAGTTCACCCTACGCTATTACCCTCTCAACCAGGTCCTGGTAAAGATGAAGAGTTTGTTCCACCAGTTAACTGGCACTTTGACGGAGACAAGGTGTATGTAACATTTTGGTCTGAATATAAATCAAAATATAATGAGAGTAATAAAAACAAATTTGTTATAGCTGATGATGCTGCAATCAATGCAGTAAAAGCTATGTACGAACCATTAATCAGACAGCAAAAAGACAGAGCAGTAACAGATAAATATAATGCCTCTGAATTAGCTGTACCTACTGATGAAATAAAAGCAGATATAACTGCATTACATAAAGCCATTGATGATAAATGGGCTGAAGTATGGAATGTTGAATAATGCCAAGAGGGAGACCAAAAGTGGTTCAATCTACTCACATGCAAGATATTAAGACAAGTTTAGCTAGGCTAGAAGAAAAGGTTGAGAACATACAAAAGGTTTCTATACAAAACCAACAAGAAATTAAATCCCTTAGGACCCAGGTTGCAATGGGTAAGGGAGGACTAAAAGTTTTATTATGGCTGGGAGGCATAATAGGAACAGTCTTAGCAATGATGCAAGGCTGGTTTAATTTTAAGGGAGGTTAGATGCCACATTTGTACGAATTGAACCCACAACTAAAAACAAAAAAAGTTTATAAAAAAAAATCTAACATTGAAAAAGCAGAAGATACTCTGCCTTCTGATGTAGAACCTCAGACTGCTATGCCTAAGAAGAGAGGGCGTAAGTCTAAGGAGAAGGCAGCTGAGTAATGAGAGATGTTAGAATATGTAGCCGCTGCAAATGCAGCTTACAGCGTAATAAAGAAGGCGATTGAGAATGGCAGGGAACTTGGCAGCGTTGCAAAACATATATCAAAGTTTACCCATGCAGCTGATAGCCTGGCTGAACAAAAGAATAAAAAGAAGAATAGTATCTGGGCCAAGTTTACTGGAAAAGAAGAGAATGATTTAGATGAATTTTTTGCCCTTGAAGATATTAAACAGAAGGAGGAGGAACTTAAACGCTTAATGATTTACTTGGGAAGGCCAGGCCTGCATAGTGATTGGGTAAGGTTTCAAGTAGAGGCTAGAAAGCGTAGGCAACAAGAGGCAAAGGACAGACAAAAAAGTTTAGATGATTTATATGAGAATATTAAAATAGGTTTATTAATTTTATTTGGAGTAGCAGTAGCAGCAGCAGCTTTATTCCTGCTTGTTGTTTATCTCCAAAGGAAAGGGGTTATATGATTGGAAGTTTGATTGGTCCAGTAGCAAACCTGGTTGGCACCTGGTTTCAAAACAAAGTTGAAAAGACAAAAGCTGAAGGCGCTGTAAAGATAGCAGAGGCCAAGGCAAGAGCAAGCGTAGCAGAGAAGGTAGCAGCTGGTGAAGTTGAGTGGGAAAACACTATGGCAGCTGCAAGTGATAATTCCTGGAAGGACGAATTTGCTTTAGTTGTTTTACTGGCGCCTGCAATTCTAGTCTTTATTCCTGGTATGAGAGAATATGTCAAAGAAGGTTTTGAAGTTCTTGCACAACTACCAGAATACTACCAGCATTTATTATACATTGCGATATCAGCTAGCTTTGGTATCAAGGGTGTAGGACAAGCAGCTAACTTGTTGAAGAAAAATAAAAAATGAGTTAAGGTAAAATATGGATAGTCAATTTATATACATAACTCTAGTAGTATGGGGCTGCTCTTTTATGGGTGGATTGTACTATGGCTAAGTTTTCACCAGTAGAAAAGGATAAGGACTACAAAGATATTCCAAAGAAATATCTAAGTGGTGCAAAGAACAAAGGCAAAAGAGCCAAAGAGATTAGACGAACCAGGCGCCTTTATAAGATGGGTAAATTATCTGCGGCTCAGATGGATAAGATATCTGAAGAGAGGGCTAAAGGATAATGTCTGCACCAGAAAAATATAAGAAAATGTTTGGCGCAAAGAAGGCAAACACTATCTACAAGAGAGGCCTTGGGGCCTATTATTCCAGCGGCAGTAGGCCCAAAGTATCTGCTCACCAATGGGCGGTGGGTAGGCTGAAGGCTCACGCTGAAGGCAGGGCCTCAGTCAAAAAGGCAGATAAGGATTTAGCATAATGGCAGTACAAGATAATAAGGCTTTTGCAGCTGGCTTGATGTTTCATGCCAAGCCAAGTAAACAAAGCGCCCAGGCGTTGAAGAGCGCAATGGCAAGACACTTTCAAAATGCCAGACCAAAACCAGTAAGGGACCCTGCTGTTGTTAGCAGGCGTAAAAAGAATATGCAAGTAATGGCAGCTGCACCTTCTGGAAGTAGGCTTGGAGGAATGGGTAATCCATATGGCGTTTAGTTTAAGCCAAAGGTCCCTGGAAAGATTAGGAGGAGTTGACCCTTCTTTAGTAGAAGTAGCACAACTAGCAATAACAAAAACTAAAATAGACTTTGGCGTTATCTGTGGCCTAAGAACTATGGAAGAACAACAAGCGTTGTATGATAGTGGGGCCTCACAAACTATGGCAAGTAAACACCTGGAAGGTAGGGCCATAGATGTAATGGCTTATGTAGGTAGCAGGGGCAGCTGGGAAATAAATTTATATGACGATATAGCTGACGCCTTCAAAGATGCTGCGACTGAATTAGATGTTGGTATTCGTTGGGGTGCAGCCTGGCATATACCAGACATAAGAGCATGGGGTGATACCATGCAGGCAGCAACAGACAACTATGTAGATTTAAGAAGGGCAGAGGGCAGGCGCCCATTCATTGATGCGCCTCACTTTGAATTGATATGAGCGCTGAATTATTCACAGAACTTCACAATCTTTCATGGACTGATGGGTTCTTATATATCATCATTGGGCTGGCAACATATGCAGCTTACAGATGGATAAGAAACAAGTGGAAGTAAATGAAACAAAAATGGTTAGTACCCCTGGTTGGAACAATCCTCATGGGATTATCTACTTGGGTTCTAATTACATTGGTAGAATTACAGACACTCGTTAGTATGATGCAGAACGAACTGCTGAATATTGATAAACAGATTGGTAGGATTTATAATTTTATAGATAGGATATCTGCTAATTAGATTGGTGGGAGTTTCGTTTTGAATAGGTGAAACCCCCTAAAGACCTATTTGATTATAGCAATTCCCCTGGCGCTTGCTACTTCTTTTAGAATGTAACCTTTATCTTTTAGGACATTCAATATTCTATGAGCGTTTGATGTTGCAACCATAGGCTTGATAACCTTTTGGTTAGACACCTTACCCTTACAGATATCTCTGACAGTTGGATAGTATCCATACTCATTATAGTACACTTTGATATAGTGTAATACTTCAGCTTGTCTAGGTGTAAGACCAATTCTAATCTGGTTCATTGTTTGCCTCCAGTTCCTTGGCCTCTATTGATAAAGACTTGTTGTATGACAATCTCTTTTTCAAGAGTTCATTCATTACATCTTTGTCATCTAATTTATGCAGGCTTTGAATGTTTACCTTTTCTAGTTCCTTGAGCCTAGTTCTTTTTTCAGCTGGGTCCAGCTTACACTTAAACATATCAAGCATGAGACCAGCATACTCATTAGCAAACTCATGTTGTTCATAAGTTGTTGCACCTTCCTTGCCTGGTATCTTTAGGTCAAGTTTAGTTGTTGGTAGTTTTAGGTTGCCATCACTTGGCGCCTCAAGCACCTTCTTTACCTCATCTGGCTTTATTACTGGCTCAGTTATCTTTACCTTCTGCGGCTCTGGATAGTCCTGCATTTCCTCAACTGTCGTCAAACCTTTCAAGGCGTCTGGGAAAGCGTCCCTTGCACAGAATGTCCTTGCCCTTAGTTGTAACATTCTTTTGGTGTATTGCTGCCAGGGTCCCTTCTTGTTCAGCAGGCCTGCTTGTTGAGCGTCCTCCATACTAAACTCTCTGATAGTTACTTCCTCTTTACCAGAAGGCATAACCCTAGCCATCTCACACCTGGCAACCATTGACTTATCAGACAGCTTGCCAGTTGTTGTTTCAGTACAGCCATTGAATGTTGGCTGCTGCTTGATTAGGGCCAGGACACTATCTCCCCAGAGGGCAGCCCTTCCTTGAATAACAGAAATGTTTTGTAAACTCTGCATAGGTTTTAATCCAATCTCAGCGCCCCATTGCACAGCCACAACTACATTGTGCGGCTTGCCCTGGAAACTATCTGGGACCAGGCCAGACTTACATATGACTTCTGCAAACTCCATTGCCTGCTGAATGTTATCTGGCTTATATAGTGATAGGTCTTTATTCATCTGTTTCCTCCTTTGTTGAAATTTTAAATGTTGACCTGGTGGTGTATTCTCCTGGGACCTCAACATATTTCTTTTTAGGTACAGACTTTGTGGTAGCCTGGACAGAGTGATTGCCAACAACCATTATCTCTGCACCTATTCCGTCCATATGAAGTTCCAGTAGTTCTTGATTTTCTTTTTTTATCTTGGTCCAGGAGGCCGCCTCAGCTGACGCCTTCTTGTAATCATTGATAACAACATCAAGATTTAAATTATCTTGCTGCGGCTCAACAACCATTACCTTTGGCTGGTCCTCTTGCTCTGGCTCTGGCTCTGGATAGCTGTCCTCTGGGTCATCAACTATTGTCCAGAATTGTTTGCATGCCTCTATAATTATTTGACATAGCTTTTCGTCTTTATGAAAACCCCAGACTTTTAACTTGCCTGCTTGTCCATCAAGACATACAACAATACCCCACTCAAGACCGCTACATATCATTTGAGTATTGAGTTGGATTTTCCATTCCATCTTAAAATCTTTATGATACCAGTCTGTCTTTACTTCCATGCAACCTTTACCAGTAAAGGTGTTATCCCCAATGGTAAGTTCGCTGCCCTTAGATAGTTTAATTATTCTATCCAGCGTGGCGCCCAGCTTTATATCCTCCAGGATAAATGCCTTCTTAGGTTCTTCAGTCTTAGCCTCTATGCCTTCGTCCTTGAGTGTATGTAGATACCAGGGAACTATTGCATGTTCCAGGTAGGCACCCCTCAACAAAGCATTTTTTGAAAAGACTTTTTTATTTATTACCTCAACGCCAGCCTTCGCCTTGCGGTGCATGTCCAGCATTTCGTTTGCAGTATTGTAAGCGTCCTTGCCTAGTAAGATACAAGGCACCTGGCTTGCTGAAAGCACCTGGCCAGTTATAGTTTTCTTACCGCTTATTTTAATTTCTGACATAGTTCATCTCCCTTGTAGTAACAGAAACATTTATCGTTCAAAGCGCATGCACTCATAATGAGTACATACAAACAAACAAGCATGGCCACAAATGCCATGCCCTCTAAGATAGTTTTAATTATCATGCAGCCCTCCTTAGGATATTCATAACTGATGATGTATGCCACAACCCACCTCTTGCAGTAGGGATAGATTTGGCATTTAGGTCCTCAGCTATTTGTTTTATTGTAAGGCCTTCTGATTTTAGGTGAGTAATGATTGGCAAATACTTTTGCGCAAACTCTTCAGCGTTCTTTTTATTTGTCGCTGCACCCTTCAATCCGTTGGCCTTAGTTGTATTACCAAGGCGCTCAATACGATTGCCAGCCTTACTGATAAAGAAACCTTTTTCTTTTATCTCTTGTTGTTTCCTATCCAAGGCTGCCTTGGTACGCTGGGATATCTTTATTCGTTCTGTCTGTTGAATAGTAAAAAATATTCCAGCGGTTTCTTGTTCTAATCCTGGCTGGTCCAATGCTATCAACTGAAGTTTACCAGACATAACATTGTCTCTATACCAGGCTGATACTTCTGCAAGGTCCCTGCCTAGCCTAGAAATATTGGCAACAACAAAAGGCACATTCATTTTGATTGCTTGCTTTGTTGCGGCCAGCAGCTGGGGCCTATCTTTGTTATATGTTTTTCCGCTAACGCCATGCTCTTTAAACCAGGTTATGTTGGCATTGGGAAAAGCATTTCTAACCAGGTATTCCTGGTTCTCGTTTTGCTGTACCTTCCTGGATACTCTCAGCAAACATACTATTTCTTTATCATCATACATACTTTGTTTCCTTTCTGTTATGTTCTTGTTCTTAAATTATCACAAATAAAATATTAATCAAAGAAAAAAAAACCCTGGCCTATTTCTAGGACCAGGGCTAGTTCTGGGAGGGTGAGCTAAAGAACATAGAAGGAAACATTCCCCCCCATGATTTGTAAAACCATACTTTGATTTTACAAAACTTTCAATAACTTTTGATTTCGCTGCCCTTAGCTGTTTCATTTTTTTATTTATGGTTGTTTATGTTAAGCGTTAACCATTTATGTTTAAGGCTACCCTTGCCGCAATTATCGCAAACCCTTAGAGACCTGGGCCAGGCAAAAGTAAAAACAACCTGGACCCTATAACATTTAGGGCAAACGATAGGGCGCCCATTCTTTGGCGCCCTTGTTCTATTGGTTACATTCTCAAGCATTGCGGCCAGCCTTTATGACTGCGGCTAGTCTCTTTTCTTTTTCTTCTTCTGGCAGCTGGTCCCAGTCCTGGGGAAAAGATATTCCTGGGATAGTTTCAAAGAACCGCTTTTGAAATTTGTTCTTCTGTTCTTTGTTATCTGCTAACAATCCAAAGGCAGCAGCTACACCGCTAACAACTTTTAAATTGTCAACTGGTTCTGGCGCAGCCTTGTTGAATTGGCGCAGCTGCATATACTCAGCTAAGCGCTCTTCAAATATTGCATTGTTCCATCTGTGTTTTTTTCTGGTAACATTACAATAATCTTCAATCCAGTTTAAATGTTTGGCGGTTGTTACAGACCAGACATTTTCAGATATATACAAGGCGCCCTTGTATTGAAAAGCAACTGGCGTTTTGTATGAATAAAAAACCTTTAGGCCATTCTCTTCTATGGCGTACAAGTTTCTGGTTGTTCTTAGATATATTTTCTTTTTCATTTTGTTTGTTTCCTTTTCTAATGTAGGCGCCCAGTCCAGGGCGCCTTGTTATTATTGTGAAGTGTTGAAGTTTTTATAGTGGGTGGTCGTCAACAATTTCTACTTTATATTTGGGATATTCTTTTTTCATTTCCCTAATACACTCTTGTTGAATTTCATGTATATCAATTAGAATTTCTTTTTCTTCTTCATTGACTGCATGATAAACAATTACTTTAGCCATAGTTTTATACCTCCTCCCCTGCTTGAAAAACTCTGTCATATTTTTGGCCTAGTTGATAAAGGGCGTCATCTATAAAACCTTCTTCATCAAAATCAAAAAAGGTTTCACCCTCTGCTAGTCCTAACTCTTCCGCTCTTTCCCCATCATCATCATCAGAGGAAAAGCCACATATCATTACAGAGTTTTCTTTGTAGAACTCTAACTGCTCTTTGAGTTCTTTTATTTGCTCGTCTTTTGTCATTGTTTTATTTGTCATGTTTCCTTCTTTATCTTCCCTGGTCTATTTTTATAAAACTTATAGCGGTTGCAATGGTGCCAAGGAAAAACCAAGCGATTGCTATAAGCATACCTATTTCAAAACCCAGTATGAAGGGCAGCGTTACCATACTCATAAGGCCAAGCATTGGCAGTATGAACATGAGTAAATCAAAATGTTTGGATATAAATTTAATCATAATAACCCCCTAGCAGGGCAGCCCTTAGGCTGCCTGCTCTTCCTTTTGTTGTAGTGATTGTAAATATTCAACAGCCTTGCCAGCCTTACCAAAGGCGCTAAAGATAGCTTTTGGATTATCTTTAACTGCCTTCTTCCAGCCATTCAAATATTGTGCATGGTCTGCTCTTGGTGCTGGTGATACGCCCAGCAATACTGACAACATGATAGCGCCACTTTCAGCTACCAATTCTTCAAAAGCATATTCGCTGCTGCCAAAGGCATTACCCTTGCCACGCTTTAGCCTTTTATCTGCGCCAGTCCAATGTACCAATTCATGTAACAGCGTAGAATAAAAAGCCTCTTCAGCGCTGCTAGTTTTGGTCCCTTTAAAATCGCTAGCATTAGGCATATTGATTTGGTCCAGGGCTGGAATATAGCAGGCACGATTTCCGCCATAAATTATATTGGCCTGGGTATTGTCAACAAACTGATTGACATTTACCTGGTCAAATACAGCAACTGGGTCCGCTAGTTTCTCTTCAGCTGGCAGGCCAGTAACTTCATCACGATTAAAAACAATGTAGTTTTTAAAGATAAAACCCTTTTTAACTTTAGGCTTGCCGCTATCGTCCAGGTCATTCTTATCTTTGTATTCAGATACAGACCAGTAAAAGACTGGGACGCCTTTACCCTTAGCGCCTTTTAAACTACCGCCTTTATCAGTCCATTGTTTGAATGTAGCCCATTGGCTAGACTTATACCCACGCTCAAGGCTAACAGCTGACAACCAGAATGGGTTAAAACCATTGTATTGTTTTTTGCTGATAGCATTGTAAGGGAACCCTTCAGCTGCTTTAGCAGCCCAAGGCTTTAACCAGTCTGTCCCATGGTTATCCATCTCAGCTAAGATAGCTGCCTGGATTTTCTTTAAGTGTTCATTTTGCTTACTCATTTCTGTTTCCTTTCTGTTATCAAAATGTTCTTATAGAGATAAATATATATATTGCTATGATATTGTCAACATATGAATATAATATTTTTTATAGAGGGGGATTGAAAATTGCCAAACACCGCAAGAAACCAGGCTTTTTTGCATGAAAAAAAAATCAAAAAAAAATCTAATTTGGTGCCGCTGTACGCTGAAATAGACGAAAAAATAAAAAGCCAGGTTAAAGAATTAGCCAGCCAGCAGAGGCGCAGCCTTGCCAGTATGGTTGAAATATTACTAGCCCAGGCCCTGGCAAAGAATGACAAAGTATAAGGCCAGGGCTGTAACTATAAATGGCCAGCGGTTCAGCAGCAGGGCAGAAGGCGCTTTTTATTTGTGCCATATTCTGCCAGGCCTTGCAGCTGGTAAGATAAGGGCTGTTGAATTGCAGCCCAGAATAAAATTAACGATAGGGGGTAAGCATTTATGCCATTACATAGCAGACTTCAAGATAATAACAGACCAGGAACAGACCCAGATAATAGAGATAAA